>Ga0082335_1001256_pt1 | contig 56008 bp, 49 predicted proteins | sample Subgrocontami58m_FD_72375 | JGI IMG/M metagenome (GOLD analysis project Ga0082335, IMG submission 72375) | Subsurface groundwater microbial communities from S. Glens Falls, New York, USA - GMW37 contaminated, 5.8 m (SPADES assembly) (version 2) ... | reverse complement strand
CGAAGATCTACGACGCCCTGCTCGAGGCGCTCGTGCCCGCCGTCGAGTCGCTGCACGTCGGCGACCCGGCCGAGGGCGACGAGGTCGAGATGGGCCCCGTGATCTCGCAGGCCCAGCAGGAACGCGTGCTCGGCTTCCTCGAGCGGGCGGGCAAGGCCAAGGCGACGATCCTCACCGGCGGGGAGGCCGGCCGCGACCGCGGCTTCTTCGTCCAGCCGACCGTCGTCGTGGACGTCGGCCAGGACTCGGAGATCGTGCAGAAGGAGGTCTTCGGCCCGGTGGTGTCTGTCCAGCGCTTCGCCGACGACGCCCAGGCGATCGCCTGGGCGAACGACGTCAGCTACGGCCTCGCGTCGTCGGTCTTCACGCGCGACATCGGACGCGCCCTCAACGCCGCCCGCAAGCTCCAGTTCGGGACGGTCTGGATCAACGACCACATCCCGCTCGTCTCGGAGATGCCGCACGGCGGCTACAAGGAGTCCGGCTACGGCAAGGACCTCTCCACGTACTCGCTCGAGGACTACACCCAGATCAAGCACGTGATGGCCAAGCTCGATTGAGCACGCCCGACGTCAGGCTCGACCGGGTCGTCAAGCGCTTCGACGACGTGACCGCCGTGGACGGGATCTCGCTCGAGATCCCGTCCGGGGCGTTCTTCGCGCTGCTCGGCCCATCAGGCTGCGGCAAGACGACGACGCTGCGCATGCTCGGCGGCTTCGAGGAGCCGAGCGAGGGAACGATCTACCTCGGCGAGCAGGACGTCACCGGGCTGCCGCCCTACTGGCGGGACGTCAACACCGTCTTCCAGAGCTACGCGCTCTTCCCGCACCTGTCGATCTTCGAGAACGTCGCCTTCGGCCTCCGCCGCAAGCGCGTCGGCCGTGCCGAGGTGCGCACGCGGGTCGGCGACGCGCTCGAGCTCGTGGACCTCGCCGGCTACGGCGAGCGGCGACCGCGACAGCTCTCCGGCGGCCAGGCCCAGCGGGTCGCGCTCGCGCGCGCGCTCGTCAACCGGCCGCGCGTTCTCCTGCTCGACGAGCCGCTCGGCGCCCTCGACCTGAAGCTGCGCAAGCAGATGCAGCTCGAGCTGAAGCGGATCCAGCACGAGGTCGGGATCACGTTCGTCCACGTCACGCACGACCAGGACGAGGCGATGACCATGGCGGACGAGATCGCGGTCATGAACCGCGGCAAGATCGAGCAGCTCGGCCCGCCAACCGAGTTGTACGAGCGCCCCGCGACCGCCTTCGTCGCCGGCTTTCTCGGCGTGTCGAACCTGCTCGCCGGGGTCGTCGCCGGAGATGATCGCGTCCGCCTCGACGACGGCACGGAGATCCGCCTCCCGCTCCGCGGCCGCTCCGGCCGGGTCGCCGTCGGCGTCCGCCCCGAGAAGGTCCGGCTCGTCCCGGGCGCCGGCAACGAGCTGCCCGGGACGGTCACAGAGACGGCCTACGTCGGCGTCGCCACGCAGGTGATCGTCACGACGCCGGCCGGAGTTGTGTCCGTCTTCGCCCAGAACACCGAGACCGGCGCGATCCCGCCTGCGCCGGGCACGCATGTCACGCTCAGCTGGAGCCCCGAGTCCACCTTCGTCGTTCAGCGCCCCGAGGAGGAGCCCGTATGACCCGCCCGCTCACCCGCCGCGAAGTGCTCGAGCGCGCCGCCCTCGGCGGCGCCGTCCTGACGATCCCCGGCTTCCTCGCCGCCTGCGGCGGGGGCAATGGTGGCGCCACGACCGCTGTGACGACCGCCGGCTCGACCGGCGGCACGCTCGCCGACAAGCTCACGATCTCGAACTGGCCGCTCTACATCGACGTGGACGAGAAGACGAAGAAGTACCCGACGCTCGAGGCGTTCACCCGGGAGTTCGGCGTCGCGGTCGACTACGTCGAGGACGTCAACGACAACGACCAGTGGTTCGGCAAGAACCAGGCGACGCTTGCCGAGGGCAAGGGCGTCGGCCGGGACATCGCCGTGCTGACCGATTGGATGGCCGGTCGCATGGTCCGGCTGGGCTACGTCCAGAAGCTCGACCGCTCGGCGATCCCGAATGCGTCGAACCTCGTCGCCGCGCTCGCGAGCCCCGGCTGGGACCCGAGCCGCGAGTACTCGCTGCCCTGGCAGTCGGGCCTGACCGGCATCGGCTACGACCCGAAGAAGGTCGGAGGCGACGTCACCTCCGTCTCCCAGCTGCTCGAGGACCCGAAGCTGAAGGGCAAGGTCGCTTTCCTGAGCGAGATGCCGGACACGATGGGCCTGATGCTCCAGGACGACGGCAAGGACCCCACGAAGGTGAGCACCGCCGATTTCGACGCGGCGATCGCGCGCCTGCAGGCCGGCGTCGACTCCGGCCAGATCCGCCAGTTCACGGGCAACGACTACGCGCCGCTCCTGGCCAAGGGCGATCTCTGGGCCTGCGTCGCCTGGTCGGGCGACATGGTGCAGCTGATCGCCGACAACCCCAGCCTGACGTTCCGGATCCCGGACCCGGGCGGGATGATCTGGACCGACAACATGCTCATCCCGACCGGCGGCGACGTCCTCACGGCCTCGACGTTCATGAACTTCGTCTACCGGCCGGCGATCGCGGCGCAGATCGAGGCGTACGTCAACTACATCTGCCCGGTGACCGGGGCCAAGGAGGAGCTCGCCAAGCTCGACGCCGAGCTCGCGGCCAACCCGCTCGTCTTCCCGGACGAGGCGACGCTGGCGAAGGTCAAGATCTTCGATGCCGAGGCAGCGGACAACAGCGCCCTGAAGCAGAAGTTCCAGGCCGTCATCGGGGCGTAGGTGGGGTTCCTCCACCGCCACCGGGGGCTTTATCACGGGGGAACCCATGGTTCCCCCCTGCGCCCCCTCCTTTCGCTTGCGGCAGGGGAGGGGCGTGGCTGGGTCTCCCGGCCGGCGAAGCCGGCCTCCGACCCCATACGGTCCCGCAGGGGAGCGGCGTAGGTGGGTTTCCTCCACCGCCACCGCGGGCTTGTCCCGTACGTCCTGCTCGCACCGGGACTCGCCTTCCTCGTCCTCTTCTTCGTCGTGCCGACGTACTACCTCGCGCACACCTCGCTCGAGGCGGGCTCGCTGGACATCGGCTACGCGTTCAGCTGGGCGTGGAACAACTACTCGGACGGGATCTCCACCTACCACGAGCAGTTCGTCCGCTCGCTCGAGTACGCGGGCCTCGCGACGCTGTTCGCCCTGCTGATCAGCTACCCGCTCGCGTACTGGATCGCGTTCCGGGGCGGCCGCTGGAAGGGCCTGCTGCTGCTCTTCGTGATCGCGCCGTTCTTCGTCACCTACCTGATCCGGACGCTCGCCTGGCAGACGATCCTCTCCGACGACGGCTTCGTCGTGAGCGCGCTCCAGTCGGTCGGGCTCCTCGGCGACGGCGACCGGCTGCTGGCGACCTCGACCGCCGTCGTCGCGGGCATCACCTACAACTTCCTGCCCTTCATGGCGCTGCCGCTGTATGCCTCGCTCGAGCAGATCGACGGCCGGCTGATCGAGGCGGCGGAGGATCTCTACGCGAGCCGCGTGCAGGCGTTCCTGCGGGTGACCCTGCCGCTCTCGCTGCCGGGGATCTTCGCGGGGACGATGCTCACGTTCATCCCGGCGGCCGGCGACTTCATCAACGCCCAGCTCCTGGGCACGCCGAGGCAGTTCATGATCGGGAACGTCATCCAGTCGAAGTTCCTCGTGATCACCGACTACGGCCAGGCGGCGGCGCTCTCGTTCGTCCTGATGGCGGCGATCCTCGCGCTCATCCTCGCCTACACGAGGGCGCTCGGCACGGAGAAGCTCACAGGATGAGGCTCCTCCGCCGGCACGCGCTCACCGCGTTCGCGCTCGCCGCGTTCGCGTACCTGATGCTGCCGATCGCCGTCGTCGTCCTCTTCTCGGTCAACGACCCCGCGGGCCGCTTCAACTACACGTGGGAGGGCTTCACGCTGAAGCACTGGGCCGACCCGTTCGGTGCCCCGGGGCTGAAGGACGCGATCGTGACGAGCCTCGAGATCGCCGCCCTCGCGTCGCTCGTCGCGACGGTGCTCGGGACGCTGATCGCGCTCGCGCTCGTGCGCTATGGCTTCCGCGGGCGGGGCCTGACGAACCTGCTCATCTTCATGCCGATGACGACACCCGAGGTCGTCATGGGAGCATCGCTGCTGACGCTCTTCCTCAATCTCGGCGTCGATCGCGGCTTCGCGACGATCTTCCTCGCACACGTCATGTTCTGCGTCTCGTTCGTCGTCGTGACGGTCAAGGCGCGGCTCGTCGGCTTCGACCGCCACCTCGAGGAGGCGGCGATGGACCTCGGCGCGAACCCGTTCGTGGCCTTCGGCCGGGTGACGCTCCCGCTGATCGCTCCCGGGGTGGTGGCAGGCGCGCTGCTCGCGTTCGCGCTCTCGGTGGACGACTTCGTGATCACCGCGTTCAACTCCGGCCCCACGACGACTTTCCCCCTCTACGTCTGGGGCGCCGCACGCGTCGGCGTCCCGCCGCAGGTCAACGTCATCGGCACGATCCTCTTCCTCGCCGCCACGGGGCTGATGTTCGCTACCGTGGCCGCGCAGACCCGACGCTCCCGGAAAGGAACCACATGACCCTCGATCTCCAGCAGGCCGCCCTCGACCACCTGTGGATGCACTTCACCCGCATGGGTGGGTACGACGGGAGCGAGGTTCCGATCATCGTGCGCGGTGACGGCTGCTACCTCGAGGACAGCCACGGCAAGCGCTACCTCGACGGGCTCGCGGGGCTCTTCTCGGTCAACATCGGCTACGGCTACGGCGAGGAGATGGGGCAGGCGGCGCTCGCGCAGATGCGCGAGCTGCCCTTCTACACGAACTGGTCCTACGCCCACCCGCGCGCGGTCGAGCTGGCGGCGGAGATCGCCTCGATCGCCCCGGGCGACCTGAACCGCGTCTTCTTCGTCTCGGGTGGCTCTGAGGCGGTCGAGTCGGCCTGGAAGCTCGCGCGCCAGTACTACACCGCGCGGGACGGTAAGGAGCCGCCGTACAAGTACAAGGCGATCGCGCGCAGCCTCGCCTACCACGGCACGACGATGGGGGCGCTCTCGATCAACGGCATCCCCGGGCTCAAGACACCCTTCGAGCCGCTCGTTCCCGGAGTGGAGCACGTCCACAACACGAACCGCTACCACCGGCCGCCCGAGGAGACCGAAGCCGAGTTCACGGCGTTTCTGCTCGAGGACCTCGAGCAGACGATCCTCCGGATGGGGCCCGAGACCGTCGGCCTCGTCCACATGGAGCCGGTGCAGAACGCCGGGGGCGCCTTCACGCCGCCGGAGGGGTACTGGCGGGGCGTCCGCGAGATCTGCGACCGCTACGACATCCTGCTCTCGGCCGACGAGGTGATCACCGGCTTCGGACGCCTCGGTTACTGGTTCGGCTCGGAGCGCTACGACATCCGGCCCGACATCATCTGCTGCGCCAAGGGGCTCTCCTCGTCGCACGGCGCGATCGGCGCCGTGATCGCGACGGATCGCGTGATGAAGCCGTTCCTCGAATCGACCAGCATCTTCAAGCACGGCATCACCTTCGGCGGGCACCCCGTGATGTCCGCGCTCGCGCTCAAGAACATCGAGATCATCAAGCGCGACCGGATCCTCGAGGGCGTGCGCGAGAACGAGGCCGCGTTCCGCGCGTCGCTCGAGCAGCTGCTCGAGCTGCCGATCGTCGGCGACGTGCGCGGCTGCGGCTACTTCTACGCGCTCGAGCTGGTGAAGGACAAGGAGACGCGCGAGTCGTTCTCCGCCGAGGAGTGCGAGACGCTCCTGCGCGGCTTCCTCTCGGTCAAGCTGTTCGAGCGCGGGTTGATCTGCCGGGCCGACGATCGCGGCGATCCCGTGATCCAGATCTCGCCGCCGCTCGTCGCCCGCCAGGAGCAGTTCGACGAGATGACCGGGATCCTCGGCGACGTGCTGGCCGAGGCCTCGGTGCTCATGCACGCGCACGTCTAGTGGTGGCAGCCGGGGGCTTCCCGCACGCCTGCGGGCGTGTCGGAAGCCCCCGGCCTACTGCCCTGCGAGCGCCAGGCAGAGGCCGAAGTCGCCCGCCGCGTCCGTCCAGAACCGCACGGGCGCCAGGCCGGCCTCGCACAGCTCCGCCTCGATCCCCTCGCGGCGGAACTTTGCGCTGATCTCCGTCCGCATCTCCTCGCCGGCGCGGAAGAGCACGTCGACGCCGAGCGCAGCGACGGGCACCGCCTGCTCGACGGTCGAGCGCAGGCGGAGGTCAACCCACTCGTTCGCCGCGTCCCAGGAGGCGGCGTGCTCGAAGCGCGCCGGGTCGAACGCGGCGCCGAGCTCGCGGTTGAGCACGAGCAGCACGTTGCGGATGAACGCCGCCGTCACGCCAGCCGAGTCGTTGTAGGCCGCCGCGAGCCGTGCGGGATCCTTGACGAGGTCGACGCCAAGCAGGAACGCGTCGCCCGGGTGGAGGGCCGTGCCGATCCCGGCGAGGAAGCCTGCACGCTCGAGCGGATCGAGGTTCCCGATCGTCGAGCCGAGGAAGGCGACGAGCCGGCGTCCGCCGTCCGGAATGACACCGAGGTGTCGCTCGAAATCGCCCACCACGGCATGCACCTGAACGCCCGGGTACTCCGTCCAGACGGCGTCCGCGCTCTCGCGCAGCGTCTCCTCGCTCACGTCGAGCGGGACGAAGCCCCGGAGCGTCCCGGCCGCCGCGAGCGCGTCGAGCAGCAATCGCGTCTTCTCCGATGTCCCTGAGCCGAGCTCGACGAGCGTGTCGGCTCCCGTCAGGAGCGCGATCTCCGCGGCGCGCGCCGCGAGGATCTCCCGCTCGGCGCGGGTGAGGTAGTACTCGGGCAGGCGTGTGATCTCGTCGAAGAGCTGGGATCCCCGCTCGTCGTAGAGCCATTTCGGCGAGAGCCGCTTCGGCGAGGAGGTCAGGCCGGCGAGGCCCTCGGCACGCAGTGTTGCGTGGCGCTCCGCCTCGGAGAAGCGCACGACGACGACGGGCGCGGGGCGGGACGTGAGCAGCGAGCGGTCAAGCATCGCAGGCACACCTCAAGCCGGCGAAGATCTGGCGGCGCTGCGGATAGTCCCAGTTGCGGAAGGTCGGCCGCGCGACGAGCGGATCGGTCGCCCACGAGCCGCCGCGCAGCACGCGGTACTCGTCGCCGAAGAAGACCTCGGAGTACTCGGCGTACGGGAAGGCCTCGAAGCCGGGGTACCGGAGAAAGGGCGAGGAGGTCCACTCCCAGACGCCGCCGAGCAGCTGCTCGGCGCCGTACTCGCCGGTCGCGGCCTTCTCCCATTCGGCCTCGGTCGGGAGTCGCTTGCCGGCCCAGCGAGCGTAGGCGTCGGCCTCGTACCAGGAGACGTGTTGCACCGGCTCGCCGGCCGGCAGCGGCTCGACACGGCCGAAGCGGCGCCGCGACCAGCCGTCGGGATCGGGGATCCAGTAGAGCGGGTGCCCGGCGTTCTCGGCAGTGCGCCAGGCCCAGCCCTCGTCGCTCCAGCAGCTCGCCTCGTCGTAACCCCCGGCCTCGACGAACGCGAGGTAGGCGCAGTTCGTGACCGGTGTGCGATCGAGCCGGAACGCCGGCAGCTCGACCTCGTGTGCCTCGAGCTCGTTGTCATACGCCCAGGGCTCGTCCGCGGCGCCGAGCACGAACGGCCCGGCGGGGACGAGCACGTCGGTCCGCCCCGTGGTGCCGACCGGCGCCGGGTCGGGGGGCGCCGCGTACGGCTGCTCCCGCAGCTGGAGCGTCTGCAGGATCGTCTCGATGTGTTGCAGCTCGTGCTGGATGACGAGGCCGAAGACGTAGCCGTCTGCGAGCAGCCGGTCGCCCGGGTCGAGAGGCGTCTCGTCGAGCACCTCAAGCGCCGCGCGCCGGACATCGGCGACGTACGCGCGCGCCTGCTCCGGACGCAGGATCGGCAGCTCGCTGCGCTCGCTGCGGACGTGCGCGAACGCGTCGTAGAGCTCGTCGTGGCGCTCCTCCTGGGGCGCGCGCCGCCCCACGCGGCGCAGTAGCCAGAGTTCCTCGAACCAGCCGATATGGGCGAAGTCCCAGACGAGCGGCGACTGCAGCGGCGAGACCTGCCGCACCAGCTCACCGTCGGGCACGGGCGCGAGCAGCGACTCGATCGCGGTGCGTGCGCGCTCGAGCTCGTGCCTGATCGTCGCCTTGAGCTCCGTCTCGTGGCTGCCCTGCTGCGCGGTCGTCATGGCGGACATGGTGGCATAACGCGCCGTTAACGCTTGTCGGCGGGAGCGCGGAGCGGGGTCAGGTAGCCTGCCGCGTAGGACGTCGGACACACTGGGAGGCCGGAGTGGAGAACGAAGGATCGGTCGTCGTCGCGCGCGACGTGACGCGCCGCTACGGAGAGGGCGACACCGCCGTGGACGCGCTGCGCGGGATCTCGCTCGACATCGCCAAAGGCAAGCTGACGGCGGTGATGGGCCCCTCGGGCTCGGGGAAGTCGACGCTCATGCACATCCTCGCCGGCCTCGACAAGCCGACATCCGGCACCGTCTCGATCGACGGCAGCGAGCTGACGACGCTCGGCGACAACGACCTGACGAAGCTGCGGCGGCGCCACATCGGCTTCGTCTTCCAGTTCTTCAACCTGCTGCCGATGCTGAGCGCCGAGGAGAACGTCCTGCTGCCGCTCTCGATCGCCGGCGAGAAGGTCGACCGCGACTGGTTCGGGGATCTCGTCGGCAAGGTCGGTCTCGCCGACAGGCTGAAGCACCGCCCGGCCGAGCTCTCCGGCGGCCAGCAGCAGCGCGTTGCGATCGGGCGCGCGCTCGTCTCGCAGCCCACCGTCGTCTTCGCCGACGAGCCGACGGGCAACCTCGACTCGACCACGAGCGGCGAGATCCTCGAGCTGCTGCGCGCCTCCGTTGACGAGTACGGGCAGACGACGGTGATGGTCACCCATGAGCCGCGCGCGGCCGCCATGGCGGACCGCGTGCTGTTCCTCGCCGACGGCTTGATCGTCAACGATATGCCGCGCTCGAGCCAGCACGAGATCCTGCTCGCGATGGAGGCGCTGGCCGGCAAGTGATCAGGTTCGCCGTCAAGGGCCTGTTCGGCCGTAAGCTGCGGTCGGCTCTCACGGCAGTGGCGATCGTCCTCGGCGTCGCCATGGTCGCCGGCACGTACGTGCTCACCGACTCGATCTCGAACGCGTTCGACGCGATCATCTCGCAGCAGTACGAAGGCACCGATGCGGTGATCACCGGGAAGTCGGCCTTCGACCTCGGCAACACCGGCCTTTCGACTCCTCCGTCGTTCGACGAGTCGGTGCTGGCGCAGGTGAAGGCGCTGCCCGCTGCCGCCGCTGCCATCGGCGGAGTCGGAGGAGAGGCTCAGCTGATCGGCGACGACGGCAAGGCGATCGTCTTCGGGGGTGCTCCGAACCTCGGCTTCAGCGTCGATCCGACGCAGCCGAAGTTCAACTCGCTCACGCTCGTGAGCGGATCCTGGCCGAAGACCAGCGAAGTCGTGGTCGACACCGCCACCGCCTCCAAGAAGAAGCTCGCGGCGGGACAGGAGATCGGCATCCAGGCGCAGGGGCCGGTCGAGCTGTTCCGCATCTCGGGGCTCGTCAAGTTCGGCGCCGTCGACACGATCGGCGGCGCGACGCTCGCCGGATTCGACCTCGCCACGGCACAGCGACTGTTCGGCAAGGTCGGTCAGCTCGACCAGATTCGCGTCGCCGTCAAGTCCGGCGTCGCGCCGTCGAAGCTCGTCGCCGACATCCAGGCCATCCTGCCTCCCGGGACACAGGTGAAGTCGGGCGATACGCAGGCCGAGAGCGACTCGGAGGACACGAGCAGCTTCATCGGCATCCTGCAGAACATCCTGCTCGCGTTCGGCGGCGCCGCGCTCTTCGTCGGCGCGTTCGTCATCGCGAACTCGCTCTCGATCACGATCGCCCAGCGGACGCGGGAGTTCGCGACGCTGCGCACCCTCGGTGCTTCCCGCCGTCAGGTGCTCGGCTCGGTGGTCGTCGAGGCCCTCGTGATGGGCGTTGTCGCCTCGGTCGCCGGCCTGTTCCTCGGTCTGGCGCTCGGCAAGGGTCTCTTCAGGCTGTTCGACGCGGTCGGGTTCACGCTGCCCAACAACGGCCTCACGGTCGAGACCCGGACGATCGTGGTCGCGCTCCTCGTGGGGATCGTCGTCACGCTGCTCGCAAGCCTCCGGCCGGCGCTTCGCGCGACTCGGGTGCCGCCGATCGCCGCGGTCCGTGAGGGCGCCACGCTTCCCCCGGGGCGGTTCCATCGGTTCCGCGCGCTCGGTGCGGCCGGCACGGCGCTCGTCGGGCTCGCAGCGCTCGTCTACGGTCTCTTCGGCAGCGATCTCGGCACCACACAGGTGCTGCTCTGGATGGGTGCCGGGGCGCTGCTGATCTTCATGGGTGTGGCGCTGTTCTCGGCGCAGCTCGTCGTCCCGATGGCCCATGCCCTCGGCTGGCCCGCGACGAAGCTGGGCGGTGCCGCCGGGGCCCTCGCACGCGACAACGCCCAGCGCAACCGGCAGCGCACCGCGTCGACCGCCGCCGCGCTCATGATCGGCCTCGCCCTCGTGACCCTCGTCGCCACGGTCGCGGCCGGAATCATCGGGACGTTCAACGGCGCCGTCGACGACCTCGCCCGCGGCGAGTTCTACGCGATCACGGCGCAGAACAACTTCTCCCCGATCCCAGTCAGCGCCGCCGAGGCTGCCGCGCAAACGCCGGGCCTCGAGACGATCGCGAGCGTGCGCGCCGGCGAGGCCGGGGTTTTCGGCAACACCCGTGAGGTCACGGCGGTCGAGCCCACGATCGGCGCGGTGATCAACCTCGACTGGAAGCAGGGCTCCCAGGCGGTGCTCAAGCAGCTCGGCGCGGACGGCGCCTTCGTGGACGACGGCTTCGCGAAGAACCACGACCTCTCGGTCGGATCGTCGTTCGACCTCCTGACACTGTCCGGGCAGACGCTTGCCTTGACGGTGAAGGGGATCTTCAAGCCGCCCGCCGGGGGCTCGCCGTTCGGGCCCGTGACGATCTCGGCGGCGAGCTTCGACCGCTACTACGAGCAACCGAAGAACGTCTTCACGTTCATCACGATGAACGGCGGGGTGACCGAGGCGAACACCGCCGCGCTCGCCGCGACGCTCGAATCCTTCCCGAACGCGAAGGTGGCCGACGGCGAGCAGTTCAAGACGAACCAGGCTTCAGGTCTCAAGAACGTGCTCAACGTCCTCTACGTGCTCCTCGCTCTCTCGGTCCTCGTCAGCTTCTTCGGGATCGTGAACACGCTCGTCCTGACGGTGTTCGAGCGCACGCGCGAGATCGGGATGCTCAGGGCGATCGGCATGACGCGGCGCCAGGTGCGGCGCATGATCCGTCACGAGAGCGTGATCACGTCGCTGATCGGCGCCGTCATCGGGCTCATCCTCGGCGTTGCCCTCGCGGCGCTGCTGATCTCGCGGGTGAAGGAGATCACCTTCTACATGCCGTGGCTTCAGCTCGGCATCTTCCTGCTCGCCGCGATCGTCGTGGGCATCGTCGCCGCGATCTTCCCGGCGCGCCGCGCCGCCAGGCTGAACCCGCTCGAGGCGCTGCACTACGAGTGATCTCAGGCCCGGCCCGTTGCCACCACGCGAGCGACGTCGAGTGTGGAGATCACGCCCACCGGCTTGCCGGCGAGAGGGTCGACGACGACGAGGTGTGCGACCGAATGCTCGGTCATCAGCTGCGCCGCATGGGTGAGCGTGTCGTCGGGGGCGACGAAGACGAGAGGCGTCGCGGCGGTGCCGCCGGCGGTGCGGCCGGTCAGGTCGCCCTCGGCCGCGGCGGCGAGGTCGAGGTCGGAGACGATGCCCCAGAGGTCGCCGGCGGCTGCGGGATCCTCCGGCGGGCCGGTGACGACGATGCAGTGGATGCGCTGCTTGCTCATGAGTCCCGCGACCTCCACGAGCGGCGTGTCGCGCGTCACGCTGATCACGCCGGCATGCATCGCCTCGGCGACGCGGAGGCGGTCGAGGGCGGTCATCGTGTCGGTGAGAGCCGTCTCGTCCTTCACACTCCGACTCTCTCCCGCGGGCGTGAGCGGTACATCGTGCCGCCCACCGACTCGTATTCGGCGAACTACTGAGCCGGGCGCGGACGGCGGGCGACGCCGCCCCGCTCGGCCGCCGACGCCACCGCTGCGGCGACTGCCGGGGCGACGTCGCGGTTGAAGACGCTCGGCACGATGTACTCCGACCCGAGTGCGTCGTCGGCCACGACCGCGGCGATCGCATGGCCCGCGGCGACCTTCATCTCCTCCGTGATCTGGGAGGCGCGGACGTCGAGAGCCCCACGGAAGACGCCGGGGAAGGCGAGCACGTTGTTGATCTGGTTCGGGTAGTCCGAGCGGCCGGTCGCGATCACGGCTGCGAAGTCGGCGATCTCCTCGGGCATCACTTCGGGCGTCGGGTTCGCCATGGCGAAGACGATCGCATCCTTCGCCATGGCGCGTACCGCCTCGGCCGAGACGGCGCCGGGGCCGGCGAGGCCCAGGAACACGTCGGCGCCTGCGAGCACCTCGTTCGCGCTCCCCGCCACGTTCTCGGGATTCGTCAGCTCCGCGTACAGCGCCTTGCTCGCGTCGAGGCCGTCGCGCCCCCGGTAGATCGCGCCGCGGCGGTCGCAGCCGATCACGTCGCGGACGCCTGCGTGGAGCAGGATCTTCGACACGGCGACGCCGGCTGCGCCCGCTCCGACGACGACGACGCGCAGGTCCTCCATCTTCTTGCCCACGACCTTGAGCGCGTTGACGAGCGCGGCGAGCACGACGATCGCGGTGCCGTGCTGGTCGTCGTGGAAGACCGGGATGTCGAGCGTCTCGCGCAGCCGGCGCTCGATCTCGAAGCAGCGCGGGGCCGAGATGTCCTCGAGGTTGATGCCACCGAAGACCGGGGCGATCGCGGTCACGATCGCGACGATCTCGTCGGTGTCCTTCGTGGCGAGGCAGATCGGGAAGGCGTCGACGCCGCCGAACTCCTTGAAGAGCATCGCCTTCCCCTCCATCACCGGGATCGCGCCCTCGGGGCCGATGTCGCCGAGCCCGAGCACGGCGGTCCCGTCGCTCACGACGGCGACGGTGTTCTGCTTGATCGTCAGGTTGAACGCCTTCGAGCGGTCCTCGGCGATCGCCATGCAGACCCGGGCGACGCCCGGGGTGTAGGCCATCGAGAGGTCGTCGCGCGTCTTCAGCGGGTGCTTCGAGACGACCTCGATCTTGCCGCCGAGGTGCATGAGGAACGTGCGGTCGGAGACCTGGTCGACCTCGACGCCGGGCACCGCGCGCACGGCGTTCGCGATCTGCTCGATGTGCTCGGTGCTCGCCGCGTTGACGGTGACGTCGCGCACCTTCTTGCCCTTCTCGACGCGGACGAGGTCGATCGCTCCGAGCGAGCCGCCGGCCTCGCCGACCGCCGCGGCGAGCTTCGCGAACGCTCCGGGCTGGTCTTCGATCTTGACCCGGATCGTCGCGCTGAAGGAGGCTGAGAGATGCTGCGACATCGGCTGCCGGGAGTCTAGGCGGCCCGGGTGCGCTGCGCGGCGGCAACCGACGCCGCGCCGGAGGGCTCAGCCCAGCCGGATCGTGCCGGCGGCGGCCAGCTCGGCGATCTCGGCCTCCGCGTAGCCGGCCTCGGCGAGCACCTCGGCGGTGTGCTGGCCGACGAGCGGTGGCGGCGAGCGGAAGCTGATGCGCTCGCCGTCCACCGAGACCGGTGTCGCGACCGTCTCACGCCCGTCGAGCTCCTGGAGGATGCCGAGCGCGCGTGTCTGCTCATGTGCCGCCACGTCGGCCACGTCGAGCACCGGCGAGGCCGGGACGCCGGCCGCCCGCAGGCGGTCGAGGAGCTCCCCCGTGGCGCGTCCGGCGACGAGCGGCTCGAGGAGCGCGATCAGCTCGTCCCGGTGTCCGACACGCAGCGGATTGGTCGCAAAGCGGGCATCGGACGCGAGCTCCGGGGCGCCGAGGACGTTGCAGAGCCCGGCGAACAAGCGGTCGTTGCCCGCGACGATCATCAGCTGGCCGTCCGCGGTCGCGAACACCTGATACGGCACGATCAGCGGGAAGGCGGAGCCCTGGCGCTCCGGCACCGGGCCGCCGGCGAGCACCGCCGTCAGCTGGTAGGGCAGGAGCGAGAGCGCCGTCTCGTACAGCGAGAGGTCGAGTGTCCGGCCGCCCCCCTCGTGCAGCGCGGCGACGATGGCCAGCGCGGCCCAGACGCCCGTGCCGATGTCGATCAGCGAGACGCCGACGCGCACCGGCGCGCGGTCGGGCTCGCCGGTGACGCTCATGATCCCGGCAGCCGCCTGCATCAGCGGGTCGTAGCCGGGTTCCGCCGCCAGCGGCCCCGTGTGCCCGAAGGCGCCGATCGTGCAGTAGACGAGGCCCGGGTTCCGCGCGCGCACGGTGTCCGGCCCGAAGCCGAGCCGCTCGGCGCTCCCCGGCCGCAGGCTCTGGACGAGCACCGCGGCGCCGTCCGCGAGCCGCAGCAACACGTCGAGCCCGGCAGCGGACTTCAGGTCGAGCCCGACCGAGCGCTTGCCCGCGTTTGCGGCGAAGAACATCACGCTGCCGCCCTCGAAGAAGCGCGGGCCCCAGTCGCGCGCCTCGTCGCCGCGACCCGGGTGCTCGACCTTGACGACGTCCGCCCCCAGCGCGGCGAGGATCTCGGTGCACGTCGGACCGGCGAGGGAACTCGTGAGATCGAGCACGCGCACGCCGGCGAGAGGAAGGAAGCTCACGGCGCCATCATCGCCGCTCGCGGGTCTGCGAGGATGCAGTCGTGTTCCAGATGGTCGTCGACTGGGTCTCCGGCTCCGAGTGGAGCTACCTGATTGTGTTCGCGGTCGCGCTGCTCGACGCCTTCATCCCGGTCGTGCCGAGCGAGACGGTGGCGATCTCGGCCGGCGTGCTCGCCGCCTCGGGCGACCTCAACGTCGGCCTCGTGATCGCCGCAGCCGCCGCGGGCGCATGCGCCGGCGACAACGTCTCCTTCGGCATCGGCACGTGGGTCGGGGAGCACACGCTCAAGCGCTGGTTCGGGACCGGGAAGGCGCACCGGCGGCTGCTCTGGGCCGAGAAGCAGCTCGACGAGCGCGGCGGCTACCTGATCGTGATCGCGCGCTTCATCCCCGGCGGGCGCACCGCCACGACGTTCGTCTGCGGCTACCTGCCGACGTTCCGCTGGCGCCGCTTCATCGCCTTCGACGTGCTCGCCGCGGCGATCTGGGGCTCCTACACCGGTCTGCTCGGCTACTTCGGCGGCAAGAGCTTCGAGGAGGCCCCGTGGAAGGGCCTGCTCGTCGCGTTCGCGATCGCCAGCGGGATCGCCGTGGGCGTCGAGATCGTCCGCCACTTCAGGCGGCGGAGCGCGCCCGCCTGACTCCGGTGCGGCTCCACGTCACCGGCGCCACGGGTTTCCTCGGCTCGGAGCTCGTCCGGCTCGCACCGGGCGCGACCGGCGAGCGGGCCGAGATCCGCGACGCCGACGCTGTCGCGGCGCTCTTCCGCCGTCTCCGGCCCGAGGTCGTGATCCACACCGCGTACCGCCAGGACGGCCCCGGGGCGTGGGAGATCTCGACCGCCGGCGCGGAGAACGTCGCGCGCGCGGCGGGTGCGGCCGGCGCCCGGCTGATCCACCTGTCGACCGACGTCGTCTTCGACGGCCGCAAGGGCAGCGCCTACGTCGAGGAGGACGAGCCGTGCCCGGTGACGGACTACGGACACGCGAAGGCCGAAGCCGAGCGCCGCGTCGGGGCCGCGCACCCGGAGGCGCTGATCGTCCGTACGTCGCTCATCGTCGGCGGCCCGCGGCATGCCCCCTCCAAGCACGAGCTGGCCGCCCTCGACCCCGGGCTGACGTTCTACACCGACGAGATCCGCAGTCCGGTGCAGGTCGGGGACCTCGCAGCCGCGCTGCTCGAGCTGGCGGCGAGCGCTGTGAGCGGCGTCCTCCACGTCGCGGGCGCCGACGACGTCTCGCGCTACGCGCTCGCCTGCCTCGCCGCCCGCCGCGAGGTGCGTGGAGCGCCGGCGCCGGCGGGGCGACCGCTCGACTGCTCGCTCGACTCGAGCCGCGCGCGGGCTCTGCTCCACACGCCCCTGCGCGGCGTGCGTACCGTTCTGGCATGAACCGGCTCGCGGGCGAGACGAGCCCGTACCTGCTCCAGCACGCGGACAACCCCGTGGACTGGTATCCGTGGGGGGAGGAAGCCCTGGATCGCGCGCGGGCCGAGGACCGGCCGATCCTGCTCTCGATCGGCTACAGCGCGTGTCACTGGTGCCACGTGATGGCGCACGAGTCATTCGAGAATCCAGGCACGGCCGCGCTGATGAACGAGCGCTTCGTCAACGTCAAGGTCGATCGGGAGGAGCGGCCCGATCTCGACGCGATCTACATGGACGCGGTGGTCGCGCAGACGGGCCAGGGCGGGTGGCCGATGACGGTCTTCCTCACGCCTGACGGCGAGCCGTTCTACGGCGGCACGTACTACCCACCCGAGCCGCGTCACGGCATCCCCAGCTTCCGCCAGGTCCTCGAGGCGATCGCCGAGGCCTGGCGCGACCGCCGCGGTGACGTCGCCCGCTCGGCGGCCCAGCTCGTCGCGGCCGTGCACCGGTCGGCGGAGCTGCAACCGTCGTCCGAGCCGCTGGCGCCGGCTCTGCTCGCGGGCGCCGAGCGCGGGATCGCGCGCACATTCGAGCCCGCTTTCGGCGGGTTCGGGCGCGCGCCGAAGTTCCCCGCTGCATCCGTCGTCGAGTTCCTCCTGCGCCGCGGCGGCGACGAGGCCCTGGCGATGGTCGGCGCAACCCTCGATGGGATGGTCGCGGGCGGGATGTGCGACCTCGTCGGCGGCGGCTTCCACCGTTACTCGGTCGACGAGCGCTGGCTCGTGCCGCATTTCGAGAAGATGCTCTACGACAACGCCCTGCTCGCCTCGGCGTACCTGCACGCCTGGCAGGCGACCGGCGAGGAGCGCTGGCGGGGCGTCGTCGAGGAGACGCTCGACTATGTCCTGCGCGAGCTGGCGCTGCCCGAGGGCGGCTTCGCCTCCGCACAGGACGCCGACACCGACGGGGTGGAGGGGCTGACGTTCACGTGGACGCACGAGGAGCTCGCGGCGGCGCTCGGCCGCGAGCGGCCAGAGCTGCTCCAGCCGTTCGAGGACGGGCGCTTCGTCGTGCGCGGCGAGCTGGCGGCAGCAGAGCGCGCTGCGCTGCTGGCCGTGCGCGAGCGGCGCCCCCAGCCGGCGCGCGACGACAAGGCGATCGCCTCCTGGAACGGGCTCCTGCTCTCGGCGTTCGCCGAGGCGGGCTACCTGCTCGAGCGCGACGACCTGCTCACGGCCGCGCGCGGGCTCGCGGATTTCCTGCTCGGGCCGCTCTCCGACGGCGACGGCCGCCTGCTCCGCTCCTGGCGCGAGAGAGGAACGAGCGGGCCCGGCTTCCTCGACGACTACGCGAACGTCGCCAACGGCCTGCTCGACCTGCACGTCCACGACGGCGACCTCCGCTGGCTCGAAGAGGGGCGGCGCCTGGCGCTGCTCGCCGTCCGGCTGTTCGCCGACAGCGAGCGCGGCGGCTTCTTCCTGGCGGATCGCACGCGCGAGCCACTGGTCGCCTCTCCGAAGCCGCTCGACGACAACCCGACGCCGTCGGGCAACTCGATGCTCGCGTACGTCCTGCTGCGGCTGGCGCGGATCTATGGCGACGACGAGCTGGAGCGGCACGCAGTCTCGGTCTTCCGCCTCGTCGAGCCGGCGCTCGAGCGAGCGCCGGGAGCCTTCGGCTGGGCGCTCTGCGCGCTCGACCTCTGGTTCGCGCCCCCTCGGGAGCTCGCGATCGTCGGGCCGCCCTCCTCGCCCGTCGCCCGCGCTGCCCTCTCCCGCTGGCAGCCCGGCACGGTGGTCGCGGTTGCGCCCGAGGGCGGCTCGGATGTCCCGCTGCTCGCCGGCAAGACGCTCGTGGGGGGCAAGCCCGCGGTCTACGCCTGCGAGCGCTTCGTGTGCGGAGCTCCCGTCACCGATCCCACCGCTCTTCGGTAGCCTGCCGCCCGTGGCCCGCAGCCAGCAGCGCCCGACCGGCGCCGAGAACGTCGCCTGGGACCTCTCCGACCTCTTCGCAGGCGCGGACGATCCGAAGCTCGAGGCCGAGCTGGCCGACGCCGCCCGCTCCGCCGACGCGTTCCGCGAGCGCTACCACGGCCGCGTCGCCGCCCTGTCCGCCGCAGAGATCGCCGAGGCCGTCGTCGAGCGGGAGCGGATCGATTCGGTGCTCACGCGTGCACGCACGTTCGCGCACCTGGGCTTCTCCACCGACACCGCCGACCCGGCGCGCGGCGCGCTGCTGGCACGGATCCACGAGCTCGTGGCGGCGAACGAGACGACGCTCCTCTTCGCCCGGCTCGAATGGGCGGCGCTCGACGACGAGCGCGTCGAGGAGCTGCTCACCGACCCTGTGCTCGCTCGCTGGACGCACTACCTGCGCGCGATCCGGCGCTACCGGCCGCACCTCCTGAGCGAGCCGGAGGAGAAGATCCTGACGGAGAAGGGCGTGACGGGGATGACCGCCTGGTCGCGCCTCTACAGCGAGCTCCTGTCGGGGATCCGCGTCACGATCGACGGCGAGGAATCGGGCCTCGAGCGGGCGCTCGCGCAGCTCCAGAGTGCCGACCGGGACACACGCGCGGCCGCGGCTGCCGGAATCACCGAGAGCCTCGCGCCCGGCCTGCGCACCCGCACGTTCGTCTTCAACGCGATGCTGCTCGACAAGGCGACCGACGACCGCCTGCGCGGCTATCCCCACTGGCTCGCCGCGCGCAACCTCGCCAACGAGGCTCCGGACGAGACCGTCGAGGCGCTCGTCGCAGCGGTCGTCTCCCGCTACGACATCCCACACCGCTACTACCGCCTGAAGGCGGACGTCCTCGGCTTGCCGAAGCTCGCCGACTACGACCGCGCGGCGCCGATCTCGACCACGGAGAGCTTCACGTCGTGGCAGGAGGCGCGGGAGCTCGTCCTCGGCGCGTACGCGGACTTCGCGCCCGAGGCCGAACGGATCGTCTCCGGCTTCTGGGACCGCAACTGGATCGACGCGCCGATCCGCCCGGACAAGCAGATCGGCGCCTTCTGCGCGACGAACGTGCCCGGCGCTCACCCGTACGTGCTGATGAACTACACCGGCGACCGGCGCTCTGTGCTGACGCTTGCGCACGAGCTCGGACACGGCCTGCACGGCGTGCTCGCGCAACCGCTCGGGCTGTACAACGCCGGGACGCCGCTGACGCTCGCCGAGACGGCGTCCGTCTTCGGCGAGGCGCTCACGTTCAAGGCGCTGACAGCGCGAGAAGACGATCCGCGCCGCCGTCTCGACCTGCTCACCGGCAGGCTCGAGGACGCGATCGCGACGGTCTTCCGCCAGATCGCCTTCAACCGCCTCGAGGACGGCCTCCACACCGCGCGCCGCGGCGAGGGCGAGCTCTCCCCGGACCGGATCGGCGAGCTGTTCCTGGAGACACAGGCGGCGCTGCTCGGCGAGCCCGTCGAGCTCTCGGCGGGTTACGAGCGCTGGTGGAGCTACGTCCCGCACTTCGTGGCCGCGCCCGGGTACGTCTACGCGTACGCCTACGGCTACCTCTTCTCGCTCGCCATCTTCCGCCGCTACGAGCGGGAGGGCGACGCCATGGTCGAGCCCTACTTCGACCTGCTGCGCGCGGGCGGCTCGCGGCCGCCGGAGGAGCTTGCGGCGTTCGTCGGGCTCGACCTCGCCGATCCGGCGCTCTGGGCCGACGGGCTGGCCGCGGTGGACGAGATCCTGGCGGAGGCGGAGGCGCTCGTCGGCGACCTCGGCCTCCGCGGGCGTTCTGCTTGAGCTATCAAGCGTTGGCTTTTCCCGTCTGTAGCTGTAGTCTCACCCGCGGCTTGCGGTCCACGTCAACAAGGAGATTTCATGCGTAGGGTCCTTCTCTTGGGGCTCGCCGTCGTCGGCGCGCTCCTAGTCAGTCTTCCCGGCGCATTCGGCGCCGGCGGAGCCGTCAAGGACGAGGTCGGGGTCACGAAGACCTCGATCACGATCGGCGGCACCTTCCCGCTCACCGGCCCGGCCTCCGGCTATGCGCCGATCCCCGGTGCGATGAAGGCGTACTTCAGCTACATCAACGCCCGCCGCGGCCCCGACGGGAAGCGTGGCGTCTACGGGCGCCAGATCGTCTTCAAGTACTACGACGACGGCTACAACCCGGCGAACAGCGTCCAGTTGACGCGCAAGCTCGTCGAGGAGGACAAGGTCTTCGCGGTCGTCGGCAGCCTCGGCACCGAGGTCAACGAGGCGATCCAGCCGTACCTGAACGAGAAGAAGGTTCCGCACATCCTCATCTCCTCGGGGGCGAGCGAGTGGGGGACGAACTTCAAGAAGTACCCGTGGTCGATCGGCTGGCAGCCGGACTACATCGGCGAGGGCCGGATCTACGGCCAGAACATCGCCAAGTTCGGCCCGACGGCGAAGGTCGGCGTCATCTACCAGAACGACAGCTACGGCAAGGACTACCTGACGGGCTTCAAGGAGGGTCTCGGCAAGAAGGTGTCGCAGATCGTCGCCGAGGTTCCGTTCGAGGTCACCGCTCCGACGCCCGCTGCCGAGGTTGCGAAGCTGAAGGCCTCCGGGGCCGACACGCTCGTGATCTTCGTGACGCCGAAGGGGACGATCCAGACGTTCGCGTACGCCAAGGCGCTCGGCTGGGCGCCCAGCGTGATCTACGTGAACTCGGTCTCGGCCACGCAGGCGTTCATGGTGACGGCGGCCAAGTCCGCGGGTGACCTCGTCAACAACGCGCTGAGCGTCACCTACGTGAAGGACCCGGCAAGCCCCACGTATGCGAACGACGCCGCGATCAAGGAGTACAAGGCACTGCTCGCCAAGTACGCCCCGAGTGCGAGCGTGACCGACCAGCTCAACGTCTACGGGTTCGCCAAGGCCGAGACCTTCGTCCAGGCGCTCTACAAGGCGGGCAAGAACCCGACGCGCGCGTCGCTCATGGCCGCGCTCACGTCGATGAACGAGGACAACCGGTTCCTGCTGAAGGGCGTGAAGACGAAGACGAGCAAGACCGACCGGTTCCTGATCAGCCAGAACAAGCTGATCAACTGGGGCGGAGGAGCCGCCGGAGCCTGGAAGGAAGTCAGCGATCTGATCGAGAGCCGGCCCTAGACGGCCTGCGGTTCGGCTTGAATGACGGGGCCGGCGCTTGCCGGCCCCGTCGCGTTCTCGAAGGAGGAGAGGGATGCCCGAAGCCGTCATCGTCGCCGCCGTCCGCACCCCGATCGGCCGCGCCCGCAAGGGCTCGCTCGCCGACGTGCGCCCCGACGACCTGCTCGCCTTCGCGATCCGCGAGGCCGTCGCCCAGGTTCCTGGGCTCGACGCGGTCGACATCGTCGACGTGATGGCGGGCTGCGGCTTCCCGCAGGAGCAGCAGGGGATGAACCTCGGCCGGCGCGCCGCGCTGCTCGCGGGGCTGCCGGATACCGTGCCGGGCACGACCGTGAACCGCTTCTGCGCCTCGAGTCTGCAGACCACGCGGATGGCCTTCCATGCGATCCGGGCCGGGGAGGGGGACGTGTACGTCTCCGCCGGCGTCGAGTCGATCTCGCAGGTGGACGGCTACCCGAAGTCGACCGACGAGCTCCATCCCGGCCAGATCGGCGAGGGCGCAGAGTTCGGCAACGTCTACATCCCGATGGGGCTGACGGCGGAGAACGTCGCCGAGCAGTTCGACGTCTCGCGGGAGGAGATGGACCGGTTCGCGCAGCGCTCCCAGGAGCGCGCGGTCGCGGCGCAGGCCTCCGGCTTCTTCTCCCGCGAGCTCACGCCGTACACGAAGGCCGACGGGACGGTGGTGGCGGCCGACGACGGGCCGCGCGCCGACTCGACGCTCGAGCGGCTGGGCTCGCTCGAGGCGGCTTTCAAGCCGGGCGGGAAGGTGACGGCCGGGAACGCGTGCCCGCTGAACGACGGCGCCGCCGCCGTCGTGGTGACGAGCGACGCGAAGGCTGCGAAGCTCGGTGTGCGCCCGCGGGCGCGGATCATCGCGACCGCGGTCACCGGCGTCTCACCCGACATCATGGGCGTCGGCCCGATCGAGGCCGTGCGGCGCGTGCTGGCCCAGGCCGGGATGACGACCGAGGACGTGGACGTGGTCGAGCTGAACGAGGCGTTCGCGGCGCAGGTGCTGCCGGTCTGCCGCGAGCTCGGGATCGACCCGTTCGGCGAGAAGCTGAACCCGCACGGCGGCGCTATCGCGCTCGGGCACCCCTACGGCATGACGGGCGCGCGGATCCTCTGCACGCTGCTGAACGACCTCGACACCATGGACGGCACGATCGGCCTGGAGACGATGTGCGTCGGCGGCGGCCAGGGCATGGCCATGCTCGTCGAACGACTGCGCTAGCACCACTGGCCGGCGGTCCCTCTCGGCCGGCGGAGCCGGCCTCCGGGATCGCCTCGCGCCGTTGAGACCGCTCTGGTCGGGGGCCCGTGCGAAGCACTGTTCCCCCTCCCGTCGCGACCTCAGCGGCGCGCCAGAGGCGCTAGCGACCTAGCCGTTCTGCTTGCGGAACGGCCGGTACTGCGCCCAGTAGCCCTCCATCGTCGTCCCGCGCCCGGCCGCGTGGATGAGGTCGTACGGGGCGAGATTGACGGCGCGCACGATCCACTCGTCGCCGACGTCGAGGACGTTGATGCAGGCCGGAGCCTGCTCGAAGTGGCCAAGGAACATCCGCTCGCCGGTGAGGGCGTACGAGAGGATCGCGCGGTTGACCGCGCCGTGCAGGACGGCGAGCGCGGTGTCCCAGCGCTCGTCCGCGAGCAAGCGCTCGAGCGCGGGCAGGACGCGGTCGAACAGCTCGCCGTACGACTCGCCGCCGAGGAAGCGCGCGTCGTTCGGGACGACACCGCGGAAGGCGCCGACGAAGGCGCGCTCGAGCTCGTCCTCCGGGATCGCCCGCAGGTCGGCACCCCGGATCTCGCGCAGCTCGGGCCAGCTCTCCGGCTCGCGCCCGGCAACGATGCGCGCCGTCTCGACGGTGCGCGGCAGGCCGCTCGCGAGCACTCGGTCGAACTCGACCCCCGCGAGCGCCTCGGCCGCCACGCGCGCCTGCTCGCGACCGCGCTTGGTGAGGGCCACCTCGTCGGGGGCGACCGGCTGCCCGGTCTCGTCGAAGTACGCCACCTCGCCGTGGCGCATGAGGTAGATGCGCCGCCGCATCAGCTCACAAGACGAGCTCGGCCAGCAGCCGCAAGGCCTCAGGCTGCCGGGCCTGGAGAATCATCGTGGTGGCGCCGCACTCGTGCCACGCGGCGAGCCGGTCGGCGATCCGCGCCCGGTCGCCGACGAGTGCGATCTCGTCCACGAGCGCATCGGGAACGGCCATCGCCGCCTCCCCTTTCTTGCCCTCGAGGTAGAGGTCCTGGATCTCGGCCGCCGCCTCCTCGTAGCCGTACCGCTGCGCGAGGCGCGTGTAGAAGTTCTGGCCCCGCGCACCCATGCCGCCGACGTAGAGCGCGAGCAGCGGCTTGAGCATGTCCCGGCACGCCTGAACGTCGTCGGCGACGACGACCGGGACGAGGGGAGCGATGTCGAAGCCCGGCTTCGCCCCGGCGAGCGCCGGCCCGTGCACCTGGGCGAAGCGCTCGGGCGAGAAGAAGATCGGCAGCCAGCCGTCGGCGATCTCGGCCGCGAGGGCGACGTTCTTCGGCCCGATCGCCGCGAGGTAGATCGGCACTTCGCTGCGCAGCGGGTGGACGATGATCTTCAACGGCTTGCCGAGTCCGGTCGCGTCGGCGCCGGAGTAGGGGATGTCGTAGTGGGCTCCGTGGTGCTCGAGCGGCTCCTCGCGGCGGAGGATCGCGCGCACGATCTCGACGTACTCGCGGGTGCGCGTGAGCGGCTTGCCCCAGGCCTGCCCGTGCCAGCCCTCGGCGACCTGCGGGCCCGACGTGCCGAGGCCGAGCAGCACGCGGCCGCCGGAGAGGAGGTCGAGCGTCGCCACCGTGGTCGCCGTCGCGGCGGGTGAGCGCGCCGGCATCTGCATGATCGCCGAGCCGACGCCGATCCTCTCCGTCGTCGCGGCGATCCACGCCATCGGCGTCACGGCGTCGGTGCCGTAGGCCTCGGACGTCCAGACGGAATGGAAGCCAAGGCGTTCCGCCTCCTGCGCGAGGGCGACGCCGGCGACCGGGTCGTCGTAGCTCAGTTGCAGTCCGAGGCGCACCGTGTGCGAGCATACCGCCGTGAGCTCCTTCGCTCCCACGCCCGAGGTCGCGGCGCTGCGCGCCCGCGTGCGGACGTTCATGGAGGAACACGTCTACCCGAACGAGGGGCGGCTCTTCGCCGAGGACGCGGCCGCCGACGCGCTGATCGCCGAGCTGCAGGGCAAGGCGAAGGCGGCCGGGCTGTGGGCGCCGCACATCGGCCCCGAGGCGGGCGGCACGGGCACCGGCTTCCTCGCCTACGCCTACCTCAACGAGGAGATCGGCCGCACCGTCTGGGCCCAGCTCATCCTCGGCTGCCAGGCACCGGATGCCGGCAACTCGGAGATCCTGCTCATGTTCGGCACCGAGGAGCAGAAGGAGCGCTGGCTGCTCCCGCTCGTCGCGGGCGAGATCCGCTCCTTCTTCTCGATGACCGAGCCCGACGTGGCCGGCTCGGACCCGACGCTCCTGCGCTGCCGCGCCGTCCAGGAGGGCGACGAGTGGGTGATCGACGGCAACAAGTGGTTCTCGTCGGGAGCTGAGGGTGCCGCCTTCGGGATCGTGATGGCCGTCACCGACCCGGATGCACCGAAGCACGCCCGCGCGACGCAGATCATCGTCCCCGCCGAGACGCCCGGGGTCGAGGTGGTGCGCGCGACCCCGACGATGGGTCACCGCGGCCGCAACTGGTCGACCCACTGCGAGGTGCGCTACACGGGCGTCCGCGTGCCGGTGGCGAACACGCTCGGCGGGCGCGGCGCGGGCTTCCTGATCGCGCAGAAGCGGCTCGGGCCGGGGCGGATCCATCACGTCATGCGCTGGCTCGGCCAGATGCAGCGGGCGTTCGAGCTGATGTGCTCGTACTCCCTCGAGCGAGAGGCCTTCGGCGGGCCGCTCGCGGACAAGCAGACGGTGCAGAACTGGATCGCCGACTCGGCGGCCGAGATCCAGGCCTGCCGGCTGATGACGCTCGACGCGGCGTACAAGCTCGACCGGGAGGAGGAGGCCCGCGTCGAGATCTCGCTGATCAAGTTCTACGCCGCCCGCGTGCTGCACGACGTGATCGACCGCGCGATCCAGGTGCACGGCGCCAAGGGGCTGACCGATCTCTCGCCGCTCGGGGCGATGTACGGGATGGCCCGCGGCGCCCGGATCTACGACGGCCCCGACGAGGTGCACAAGATGGTCGTCGCGCGCCAGGTCCTGAAGGCGTTCCGCTCAGGCGGCCGCTACGAGTTCGTCTAGTCCCGGCGCGCGATGTAGATCGTCTTCTCGACCGTCGCGTGCACGACGCTTTCGGCGTCCACGAGCTCCACGACGTAGACGCGATCGAGCTTGCCCTCGGCCGCCACCGCCGCCCGGATCGCGTCGAGCTCCTCGTCGTCGATCCGGAACGTTGCGTACAGCGTCCCGCGGCCGGGGCGGCGAAAGCGGATGGAGGCCGACTTGTCCCAGACGACGTATTCCGGGCCGAGGCGGTGCATCAGCATCACCATGTAGAGCGGGTCGACCGCGCCGTAGAGCGAGCCGCCGAAGAGCGTCCCGACGTAGTTGCGCGTCCGCCAGGTGAGGCGGAGCTTGATCCGCACCTCGCTCCAGTCGTCTGCGATGAAGACGAGCCGGCCGCCCGTGCCCCGGTAGGCCGGGAAGAGGTTGAACTTCCAGACGTCCCGGCGTCTCACGCGAACGGGGGCGGCGGCGCGTAGTTCTCGCCGGCGGGCCCGCGCGGCCCCGGCACCCGCGGAAAACGGAAGTCCACCGGCTCGCGTCCCGGCTGCACGGCCCAGGCGTGGCCCGTCTCGCCGGACTCGAGCGCGAGCCAGACGGCGCCGGCGACCTCCTCCGCCGACAGCAGCGGAAAGCCCGCGGCGTCGAAGCGCGCCTTCGCCTCGCGGCCGAGCCGCGGCGTGTCGGCGATGCCCGGGCAGACGGCGTTGATCGAGATCCCGCGCGCGGCGAGCTGCGGCGCCGCCGAGCGGACGAAGCCGACGACGGCGTGCTTGGTCAGGGTGTAGACCGGATCGTCGGGGAGTGCGGTCAGGCCCGCGAGGGAGGCGGTGGCGACGATCCGCCCGCCGCGCGGCATCACGCGCGCGAGGCGGCGCACGCCGAACACGACGCCGTCCACATTCACGCCCACGGCGCGGCGGTACGCCTCGTCCGAGAGGGTTTCCAGGTCGGTCTCGCCGGTGACGACCCCGGCGTTCAGGCAGGCGACGTCAACGGGCCCGATGCGCTCCCAGTGGCCGGGCTGGGTCACGTCGAAGCCGGAGACGATGTCGAGTGCTTCGACCTCGAGCCCCTCCGCGGAGAGCCGCGCGCAGATCGCGGCGCCGATCCCCGACGCTCCGCCGGTCACGATCGCCCTCATGCCCTCGCGCCCCTGGCCGCCTTTCGCTCCCGCCCCGCGAAGCGGGGCTCCGCGAAAGGCTGACGCCGCTGGACTTCAGGCTGGCTGCGCGCGCGTCGCGCGGGCCGTACTCGCACGTACTGTCCCGCGCGCCGCGCGCTTGCCCCCTTCGCCAGCGGCGTCCGAGGAACGCCAGGGTCAGCTCTCACGCTAGTAACACGACCTTTCCGGTGCTCTCCCGCGACTCGATCAGCCGGTGCGCCTCGGGGGCCTGCTCGAGCGGGAGCTCCGCGCCGACCACGGGCCGGAGCGAGCCCTGCTCCCACAGCCGCAACAGGTCGCGCATCGCCTCCTGCACGAGCTGCGGGCGCAGGCCCATCAGACGGCCGAGGTAGAAGCCCTGCACGCCGATGTTGCGGCCGACGAGCAGCGCGGGGTCGAGCTCCTGCCACCTGCCGCCCGCGTAGCCGATCGCGACGACGACGCCGAGCGGGGCGAGCGTTCGCAGGCTGTCGGCGAAGACCTGTCCGCCCACCGGGTCGATCACGACGTCCACGCCCTCGATCTCGCCGAGCCTGTCGTAGGTGAGCGCCTGCTCGGCGCCGAGCGAGAGCGGCAGGGCGAGCTTCTCCTCCGAGCCGGCCGTCGCGATCACCCGCGCGCCGAGCAGCTTCGCCACCTGCACCGCCGCCGAGCCGACGCCGCCGGCTGCGGCGTGCACGAGCACCGTCGAGCCCTGCCGGATCGTCACCTGGCGCGTGAGCGGGATCCACGCGGTGAGAAAGGCCATCATGAAGGCCGCGCCCTCCGCGAAGCTCGCCTGCTCGGGCAGCGGGAAGAGCCACTGCTCGTCCACCGCCGCCCACTCGGCATAGCCGCCTCCGCTCGCGCGCGTCATGCCGAGCACGCGGCGGCCGTCCATCTCGCCGGCGACCTCCGACCCGAGCACCGTGGGCAGGGGCGGTGCCTGTGGGTACCGCCCGAGCCGCACGAGCACGTCCATGAAGTTGATCCCGCAGGCCCGCACGCGCACGAGCCTCTGGCCGGCGCCGGCCTCCGGCGCCGGCACATCGCGGACGAGGAGCCGCTCCGGCGGCCCCGTCTCCTCGAGGACGACCGCCCTCACGGGCCGGCGGCGCCGGTCGTCTCGCCCGCGAACATCTCCCGCAGCGCGGTCTTCCGGAACTTGCCGACGGACGTCTTCGGGATCTCGGGGATGAACTCGAACCGGTCCGGCAGCCACCACTTCGCGAAGTCCGGCGCGAGGAACTCGCGCAGCTCCTCTGCGGTCGCCGTTTGGCCTTCCTTGAGCACGACCGCCGCGAGCGGCCGCTCGGCCCACTTCGGGTCGGGGACGGCGATCACGGCCGCCTCGGCCACGGCCGGATGGGCCATGAGCGCGCTCTCCAGCTCGACCGACGAGATCCATTCCCCGCCCGACTTGATCACGTCCTTCGTCCGGTCCTTGATCTGGATGAAGCCGAGCGGGTGGATCGAGCAGATGTCTCCCGTCCGGAACCAGCCGTCCGCCGTCCAGCGGTCGGCCTGCTCGGGGGTGTCGTAGTAGCCCGCGGCGACCCACGGGCCGCGCACCTCGAGCTCGCCCATCGTCTCGCCGTCCCACGGGATCTCCTCGCTGCCGATGCAGGCGCGGATCTCGACGAACGGCAGCGGCAGTCCCGCCATCGCCGCGAAGTCGAACTGCGTCTCCTCGTCGGCCTCGCGCAGCTCGCCCGGGTAGTCGGTCACCGACGCGACCGGAGAGGTCTCGGTCATCCCCCAGCCCTGGACGACCGTGAGGCCGTGCCGCTGCTTGAACGCCGCGATCAGCGAGCGCGGCACCGCCGACCCACCGGCGAGCATCCCCTTCATCCGTGAGAGATCCCAGCGCCCCGGGTTCGCCTCGAGCGCCTGCAGGATGCCGAGCCAGATCGTCGGCACGCCTGCGGTCCACGTGACCTGCTCCTCGACGAAGTCGTCCAAGAGGCTCTCCGGGTCGAGGTAGGGCCCCGGGAACACGATCTTCGCGCCGAGCATCGCCGCGAGATACGGATAGCCCCACGCGTTCGCGTGGAACATCGGCACCACCGGCAGGATCGCGTCCTGCTCGGAGACCGAGTTGCCGAGCGGCGTGTACGAGGCGACGCCGAGCGTGTGGAGCACGGTCGAGCGGTGCGAGTAGACGACGCCCTTCGGCAGGCCCGTCGTGCCGCTCGTGTAGCACATCGCCGCGGCCTCGTTCTCGGCCAGTTCGGGATCGCGGCAGTCGTCGGCGCTCGCCGACGCCAGCAGCTCCTCGTAGGAGTCCTCGACGACGAAGACGTGCTCGAGCTTCGTCCGCTCCTTGAACAGGTCGAGCAGCGGCAGCAGCTGCCGGTCGACGATGACGGCGCGGTCGCCCGCGTGGTCGGCGATGTAGGCGAGGTCGTTCGGGTGCAGGCGCAGGTTGAGGGTGTGCAGGACCAGGCCGCCGCACGGAATCCCGAAGTACGCCTCCAGGTGCTGGTAGTGATTCCAGCAGAGGGTTGCGACCCGGTCGCCACGCTCGAGCCCGAGCTGCTGCAGGGCGACGGCGAGCTGCTTCGCCCGCCGGGCCATGTCCGCATAGGTGTAGTGGTGGAAGCTCCGGTCGGGAAGCCGCGTCGCGATCTCCTTGCCTCCGAAGAACGTCTCCGCCCGCCGCAGGAGCCCCGGCAGCGTCAGCTGGTAGTCCATCATCAGGCCGTTCATCGGACTCCTTCCCCGTCGAGCAACACGGCGACGACCTCGGAACGCAGGCTCGCGGGCGACGCATCGAAGGCATGAATCCACTGCGCGCGCTTGTACAGCCGGTGCAGGACGTGCTCCCAGGTGAAACCGGTGCCGCCGTGCACCTGGATCGACCGCTCGCACGCGGCGACGGCCGTTTCGGCGGCGTACGCCTTGGCGGCGGCGCACGAGGTCTCGGCCTGCTCGTCGCCCTCGGCGACACACCAGGCGGCCCGCAGCGCGAGCGAGCGAGCCAGCTCGACCTCCGCGTACGTGTCGGCGAGGGGGTGCGAGATCGCCTGGTAGACGCCGATCGGCTTTCCGAACTGCTCGCGCGTGGAGGCGTGCTCGACACCCAGCTCGAGCGCGCGCCGGGCGACGCCGCAGGCCTCGAGGGCGAGCGCCGCGCGGGCCCGCCGGCGGATCTCGGGCAGGACCTCGGGCCCCGCCAGCTGCCGTATGGTCGCCCCTCCCGCCAGCCGTCCCAGCGGGCGCGTCTCGTCGCTCGTGCTCAGCACCTGCCGCTCGGCGCCCTCGAGCTCCCAGACGCCGTTGCCCGCGGCCACCGCGATGCGGTCCGCCGTGTCGAGATCCGGGACGAGCGGCCCCGTCGCGAGCGTCCAGCTCGCCTCGCCGGCGGCGACCTCCGCCAGCAGCTCGGGCGGGAGCGCCGGCTGGGTCAGCGCCATGGTGGAGAAGAACGGCCCGTGGTACAGCGCCCGGCCGAGCTCCTCGTGCAGGATCGCCTCCTCGAGGAACGTCAGCCCGGCGCCGCCCGCCTGCTCGGGAACCGAGACGCCGGTCCAGCCGAGCTCGGCGAGCTGAGCCCATGTCGGTGTCTCGGTCGCTTCGAGGAACGAGCGCGCCTGGCTGCGCAGCTCGTCCTGCTCGGGAGTGAAGGAGAAGTCCATCAGCGGCCCCTCGGCAGGCCGAGCACGCGCTCGGCGACGATCGTGCGAAGGATCTCCGACGTGCCTGCCTCGATCGTGTTGCCGCGACTCCGGAGCTGGTGCCACTGCCAGTAGCCGCCGAGCGGCGCGTCGTCCTCGAGGAGCGGCGCCTCGGGGCCGAGCAGCTCGAGCGCGAGCTTCGTCAGGCGCTGGTTCGCCTCTGACCAGACGAGCTTGGAGACAGAGCCCTCGGGGCCCGGCGTGCCGGTCTTCATCAGCTGCGAGAGCGCGCGGTAGTTCGTGTAGCGGAGAGCCTGGAGCTCGATCCAGAGCTGCGCGATGCGGTCGCGCTGGACGGCGTCGGCGCCGCGTTCCCGCGCGAGCGCGATCAGCTTGCGCAACGAGACCTCGAGCACGGCCGTGAGGGAGAAGCCCATCGTCCCGCGCTCGTGCAGGAGCGTCGTCATCGCCACCTGCCAGCCGCTGCCGATCTCGCCGAGCACGTTCTCGACCGGAACCTCGACGTCGGTGAAGAAGATCTCGTTGAACTCGGCCTCACCGGTGATCTGGCGCAGCCCCCGCACCTCGACGCCGGGCGCGCGCATGTCGGCGATCAGGTAGGTGAGGCCCTTGTGGCCCTGCGACGCAGGGTCGGAGCGCGTGACGAGGATGCAGAAGTCGGCGATGTGCGCGTAGCTCGACCAGACCTTCTGGCCGTTGACGACGAAGCGGTCGCCGTGCAGCTCGGCGCCGCAACGCACCGCGGCGAGGTCGGAGCCCGCATCCGGCTCGGAGAAGCCCTGGCACCAGATCTCGTCGGCGGAGAGGATGGTCGCGAGGTAGCGCGCCTTCTGGGCCTCGGTGCCGTGGACGACGATCGTCGGCCCGGCCATGCCGAGCCCGATCACGCCGATGTGCCCGGGCGCCTCGGCGCGTGCCATCTCCTCGAGGAAGATCGCCTGGTGGCTGTACGGCGCGCCCTGCCCGCCGTGCTCCTCGGGCCACGTCAGCCCGATGTACCCCGCGTCGTAGAGCTTGCGGCTCCACTCGCGGCCGAACTCCTCGAAGCGGCGGGCGCCGCCGCGCAGACCCTGCAGCTCGCGGGTCAGGTTTGCCGCGAGCCAGGCGCGCAGCCCCGCGCGGAAATCGGCCTCGGCGGGGGTGTCGCGCAGATCCACGGGGCGACTCTACTCTGCTGCGCCCACCGCGCGGAAGAGCGCCTCCGTCCCGACCTCGAAGACAGCATGCGGCGTCCCGGCGGCACACCAGACGCGCTCGAACCGGCGCAGCGACTCGTCCACGATCGTACGCAACGGCCGGTCGTGGCCGAGCGGCGGCACACCGCCGACGGCGAAACCCGTCGCCTCGCGCACCTCGTCTGCGCTCGCCCGCCGCAGTCCGAGCTCCTCGTCCGGCACCTGCCGGTCTCCGGCCCAGAGGCACATGACGGGGTGCTCGTCCCCGTCCACGAAGACGAGCGACTTGACGATCTGCCCGAGCTCGCAGCCGCAGGCGGCGGCCGCCTCCGCCGCGGTGCGAGTCGAATCGGGCAGCACGCGGACTTCGACGTCGAGCTCGAGCTCCCGCAGCCGCTCCTGCACCTTCGCAGCCGTCCGGTGCCCGCCGCCGGTCTCCTTTGCCTCTGCCACGGGCGCAGCTTAGGGTATGGCGCTCATGGCGCTTCTCTCCGTGCGCAACGTCACACGGCGCTTCGGCGGCATCCTCGCCCTCGATGCCGTCAGCTTCGATGTCGAGGAGGGCGAGATCCACGGGCTGATCGGCCCGAACGGCGCTGGCAAGACGACGCTCTTCAACGTCGTAACCCGCCTCTACAAGCCCGACGAGGGCGAGATCGACTTCGCAGGCGAGACCCTCCTGCACACGCCGCCGCACCGGATCGTCAAGCGCGGGATCGCACGCACATTTCAGAACATCAACCTCTTCAAGACGATGACCGTGCTGGACAACGTCCTCGTCGGGGCACACGCGCGGCGGGACGCAGGCGAGCGCGAGGCAATGGAGATCATCGAGTACGTCGGGCTCGGCGCGCGCGCCTCGTTCCCGGCAGCCGGGCTGCCGTACGGGACGCAGAAGCGGGTGGAGCTGGCCCGTGCTCTCGCAGCGCGGCCGCGCCTGCTCCTGCTCGACGAGCCGGCGGGCGGCCTCAACCACGAGGAGGTCGCGGACCTCGGTGAGTTCATCAAGCAGATCAGGCACGACTTCAAGCTCACGGTGCTGCTCGTCGAGCACCACATGAATCTCGTGATGGCGATCTCCGAGCACGTGCACGTCATGAACTTCGGCCGCAAGATCGCCGGCGGCACCCCGGCCGACGTGCAGGCCGCCCCGGCCGTGATCGAGGCCTACCTCGGGGCCGCGGACGAGGGGGGCGAGGGCTAGTGCCGCTGCTCGAGCTCCACGACGTCGAGGCGCGCTACGGCGCCGTCAGGGCGCTGCACGGGATCTCGCTCACGGTCGACGAAGGGCAGGTCGTCGCAGTGCTCGGGGCCAACGGCGCCGGCAAGACGACGACGCTGCGCGCGATCTCCGGCACCGTCCGGCGCGGCGGCGAGATCGTCTTCGCCGGCAGGAAGCTGCGCGGCGGCCCCGAGGGTGCCGCGCGGCTCGGGATCGCGCACGTTCCCGAAGGACGCGGCACCTTTGCCGAGCTGGACGTGCTCGAGAACCTCCGCCTGGGAGCCTACGTGCGGCGTGACCGGGCGGGGGTCAAGGAGGACGTCCAGCGCGTCACGGCGTACTTCCCGTGGATCGAGGCGCGCCTGCACCAGCACGCGGGCACGCTCTCGGGCGGCGAGCAGCAGATGCTCGCCCTCGCCAGGGCGCTGATGGGCCGCCCGCGCATGCTGCTCCTCGACGAGCCCTCGCTCGGCCTCGCCCCACTCATCGTGCGGGAGATCTTCAACATCGTGCGCGAGCTGAACGAGAAGGAAGGCCTGACGGTGCTCGTCGTCGAGCAGAACGCGAAGATCGCGCTCGAGATCGCCCAGCGTGCCTACGTGCTCGAAGTGGGGCGGGTCGCGGTCGAGGGGGGAAGCGCCGAGCTGCGCGGCAACGAGTCCGTGCGGAAGAGCTACCTGGGGTATTGACGATGCCGGTCGCCTTCGCCTTCAGCGAGCTCGGGCAGCAGGTTGTCTCCGGCCTGGCCTCGGGCAGCATCTACGCGTCCCTGGCGCTGGCGCTCGTGATCATCCACCGCTCGACCGGCGTCATCAACTTCGCCCAGGGCGAGATGGCGATGTTCGCGACCTACATCGCGTGGACGCTCGACGTCAACCACGGCTTCCCGTTCTGGGGCGCGTTCTTCGCGACGCTCGCGATCTCGTTCCTCGGCGGTGTCGTGATCCAGCGCACCGTCATCGCCCCGATCCAGAGGTCATCGGTGCTGACGATCGTGATCGTCACGATCGGCCTGATCCTGATCCTCAACGGTCTGGCGACCTGGATCTGGACCGGTGAGGTGCGGGCCTTCGACAGTCCCTTCCCGACCCGGACCGTGGACATCGGCGGCGTCGCGGTCTCGCTCCAGGACGTCGGCACGTTCGGCGTCGTGCTCGCGTTCGTGATCGCGCTCTGGGCCTTCTTCCGCTTCACGAAAGTCGGGCTCGCGCTGCGCGCGTCGGCGCTCAACCCCGACGCGAGCCGGCTCGTCGGCGTGCGGGTCGGCTGGATGCTCGCGCTGGGCTGGGGCCTCGCTGCGATGCTCGGCGCCGTGGCCGGGATGCTCGCCGCGCCGACCGTCTTCCTCGACCCGCAGATGATGCAGGCGATCCTCCTCTACGCGTTCGCGGCGGCGATCCTGGGCGGTATCGACTCGCCGGTCGGCGCGATCGTCGGTGGCTTGCTGCTGGGCGTGGGGCTGAACCTGATCGGCACCTACGCGAAGCTCGACGTGTGGTTCATCCACATCGACCTGACCGCGGCCGAGCTGCGCCTGCCGCTCGCGCTCCTCATCATCCTCGCGGTCCTGCTCGTCCGTCCGGCCGGGCTGCTCGGCAGGCCGGAGGTGAAGCGCGTGTGAGCCAGCGTCTGCCCTCTCGCACAGCCTCCATCGTTGCGCTGTTCGTTGCCGCGACCGCCATCGTCCTCATCCTGCCGGGGTTCGTCAGCGAGTTCCGCGCGCAGCAGCTCGCGTACGTCGGCATCTACCTGATCGCGCTCACCGGCCTGAACATCCTCACCGGCTACACCGGGCAGATCTCGCTCGGGCACGGCGCGTTCATGGCGGTCGGCGCCTACACGACGGCGATCCTCATCTCCGACCAGGGGTTGAGCATCGGCGGCCATACCTTCGCAAACGACCTCAAGGACGTCTGGACGATCCCGCTCGCGGCGCTCGTGGCCGGAATCGCCGGCTTCCTCTTCGGCGTTCCCGCGCTGCGCCTCTCGGGGCTGTACCTGGCGCTTGCGACGTTCGCGATCGCGGTGTCGGCGCCCGCGGTCTTCAAGAAGTTCGAAACCTTCACCGGCGGCGGCACCGGCATCAACCTCTTCGGCATCAAGGGCCTCACCGGCTCGATCTCCGGCGTGCACGTGTTCGGCCACAAGCTCGCCTTCTACGACTGGCTCTACTACCTCTCGTGGACGATCGCGCTCGTCCTCCTGGCGGTTGCCTGGTTCCTGCTGCGCGGCCGGATCGGGCGGGCGTTCCGGGCGGTGCGCGACAGCGAGTCGGCGGCGGCGTCGTCCGGCGTCAGCCTCGCGACGTACAAGACGCTGGCGTTCGCCATCAGCGCCGCCTACGCGGGGGTCGCCGGCGCCCTGTACGCGATCGCGAACACGTACGTGAATCCGGACACGTTCCCGATCACGCTCTCGATCTTCCTGCTCGTCGGCGTCGTCGTCGGGGGCCTGGGGACGCTCTCGGGGCTCATCGTCGGCGCCGTCCTCGTCCAGTTCCTGCCGCTCTGGTCGCAGGAGGTCTCGAAGTCGCCGGGCGCACCGGCCGTGGTCTACGGCGTCATCCTGATCGCCATCATGCTCGCCCTGCCGGGCGGCGTCGCAGGCCTCCTCCGCCGGGTGCGACCGCTCGCACGGCGGCTGTACACTCGACCGCGGTAAGCGCCTCCGTCCCGAAGGAGAACCGATGAGCGGGAAGCTCGCACTCACCTGCGCGGCGCTCTGCGCCGCCCTCCTGGCCGCCATCCCGGGCGCGTTCGCGCGGGGTAGCGCCGAGCCGGGGATCACGCCGACCTCGATCCTCCTCGGGGGCACCGCCCCTCTCTCGGGCTCGGCGTCGGCCTTCTCTTCGGTCGCGCGCGGCGCGGACGCGTACTTCAAGTACGTCAACGCCAAGGGAGGCGTCAACGGGCGGACGATCGAGTACAAGTACCTCGACGACGCCTACAACCCGGCGCAGACAGTGCAGGCCACACGCCAGCTCGTCGAGTCCGACAAGGTCTTCGCGATCTTCAACTCCGTCGGGACGGAACACAACCAGGCGATCCGCGACTACCTGAATCAGCTCCAGGTGCCGCAGCTGTTCCCGGCAACCGGCTCGACGTCGTTCGGCCGCGACTACGCCAAGTACCCGTGGACGACGGCGGGCTTCCAGCCCAGCTACCAGGCCGAGGGCTGGATCTACGGCAAGTACCTCGCGCGCACGAAGGCCGGTGCGAAGGTCGCCGTCATCTTCCAGAACGACGACTACGGCAAAGACCTGCTCGCCGGGCTGAAGCGGGGGCTGCAGCGCTCGGCCGTGAAGATCGTCGCAGCCGAGCCCTACGAGGTCACGGCGTCCGACGTCCAGTCCCAGATCGCCAAGCTGAAGGCGTCCGGCGCGGACACGCTGATGATCTTCGCGACGCCGCGCTTCGCGATCCAGTCCCTCGTGTACGTGAACAAGCTGGGGTGGAAGCCGCTGGTGTTCAACAACATCGTCTCGAGCGCGTCGAGCATCATGACCCTCGCCTCCGAGGGCGGGAAGAGCAGGTCCGTCGAGGGGGCGCTCTCGGGCGTCTACCTCAAGGACGCGACCGACCCGAAGTGGGCGAACGATCCCGGCATCAAGCTCTACCGGCAGATCCTGAAGACGTACGCGCCGGGCGCGAACTGGAAGGACGTCTACCACGGCTACGGGATGGCGGTCGCCTACACCATGGTCGAGGTGCTGAAGGCCGCGGGGAAGAACCCGACGCGCGCCTCGGTGATGGCGCAGACGGCGAAGCTGAACATCGCCTCGAACCCGTTCCTGCTGCCCGGGATCCTCGTGAGGACGACCGCGACCGAGCGGTTCGCGATCGAGCAGGCCCAGCTCGAGCGGTGGGAGAAGGGCAAGTGGGTCGCCTTCGGCGGCCTCTGGGGCTACCGCGCCTGAACGTCGAGTAACACGGTGTTACTTGACGGCGGCGGCGGAAGCGTAAGCTGACATGTCACGGATGCAGGACCTGCTCGCAGCCCCGCTCGACGACCTCCTCGCCGAGGCGCGCAGGCTGCGACGCGGGCCGCTCGTCACCTACTCGCCCAAAGTCTTCATCCCGCTGACGACGCTGTGCCGCGACGTGTGCGGCTACTGCACCTTCGCCCGGCCGCCGCGCCGCGGCGAGCGGGCGTACCTGACCGCGGGCGAGGTGCTCGCGATTGCGCGGGCCGGCGCCGAACGGGGTTGCACCGAGGCGCTCTTCACGCTCGGCGACAAGCCCGAGCTTCGCTACCAGGTTGCCCGCGACGAGCTGCGGGCGCTCGGCTGCGACTCGACCCTCGAGTACCTCGCGCAGATGGCCCGGCTCGTGCTCGACGAGACCGGCCTGCTGCCGCACCTGAACCCCGGCGTGCTGACACGCGAGGACCTCGTGGCGCTGCGGCCGGTCGCCGCGTCGATGGGGATCATGCTCGAGACCACCGCCGAGCGGCTGTCGCGGCGCGGGGGCCCCCACTGGGCCTCGCCGGACAAGGACACGGCCGTGCGGCTGGAGACGATCCGGCTGGCCGGCGAGCTTGCGATCCCCTTCACGAGCGGAATCCTGATCGGGATCGGCGAGACACGCGAGGAGCGGCTGGAGGCCCTGCTCGCCCTGAAGGAGCTCGGCGAACGGCACGGGCACCTCCAGGAGCTGATCATCCAGAACTTCCGCGCCAAGCCGGGCACGCGGATGGCCGATCACTCCGAGCCGACCCTCGACGACCACCTGTGGACGATCGCCGCCGCCCGGATCCTGCTCGGCCCGGAGTGGCACGTCCAGGCGCCGCCGAACCTCGCCTTCGGCGACTTCCCACGCCTGCTCGATGCCGGCATCGACGACTGGGGCGGCGTCTCGCCGGTGACGATCGACCACGTCAACCCCGAGGCGCCCTGGCCCGAGCTCGCGCTGCTCGAGGAGGCGACACGCGACCGCGGGCTCGAGCTTGCGCCGCGTCTGCCGCTCTACCCCGAGTACGTCGCCGAGCTCGGGCGCTGGGCCGACTCGGGCCTCGCGCCCGCCGTGCTGCGCGCCTCCGACGCACTCGGGCTCGCGCGCGAGGACGGCTGGGCGCCGGGCGAGGACGTCGCCGCTCCCTTCGCCGTTCGTCGCGACGCGCTCCCGCTCGAGCTGACCGGCGCGGAGCTCGGCGAGGACGAGCTCGTCCGTCTCTTCCGCGCCCGCGGGGAGGAGCGCCAGCGTGTGTTCGCCGCCGCCGACCGGCTCCGGCGCGAGGTGAGCGGCGACACGGTCAGCTACATCGTCACGCGGAACATCCAGTACACGAACGTCTGCTACTTTCGCTGCGGCTTCTGCGCCTTCTCGAAGGGGAAGCTGGCGGAGAACCTGCGCGGAGCGCCGTACCTCGTCCCGCTCGAGGAGATCGTCCGGCGCTGCCGCGAGGCCTGGGAGCGCGGGGCCGTCGAGGTTTGCCTCCAGGGAGGCATCCACCCGGGGTTCGACGGCGACTACTACGCCTCGGTCGTCGAGGCGATCGCGCGCGAGCTGCCCGGCCTGCACATCCACGCCTTCTCCGCGCTCGAGGTCTGGCAGGGCGCCGCGACGCTCGGCGTCCCGCTCGGCGACTACCTCGCGCGCCTGCGCGCGCTCGGGCTCGGCTCCCTGCCCGGGACCGCCGCGGAGATCCTCGACGACGAGGTGCGCCGCGTCATCTGCCCGGATAAGGTGACGACCGCGCAGTGGCTCGAGGTGCACGGCGAGGCGCACCGGGCCGGCCTGCGCTCGAACGTGACGATGATGTTCGGGCACGTGGACGGGCCGCGGAACTGGGCGCGGCACCTGCTGCGGGCCCGCGAGCAGCAGGTGGCGAGCGGCGGGTTCACCGAGTTCGTGCCGCTCCCGTTCGTGCACATGGAGGCGCCCATGTGGCTGAAGGGGCAGGCCCGCTCGGGGCCGACCTTCGGCGAGACGCTGCTCGTCCACGCTGTTGCCAGGCTTGCACTCCACCCGGCGATCACGAACATCCAGGCCTCCTGGGTCAAGCTCGGGGGCGAAGGGGTGCGCGCGGTCCTTGCGGCCGGCGTGAATGACCTCGGCGGCACGCTGATGAACGAGTCCATCTCGCGAGCGGCTGGTTCGGAGCACGGGCAGGAGATGCCGCCGGAGCGGATGGAGGCGCTGATCCGCTCCGCCGGCCGCGTGCCGCGGCAGCGGACGACGCTCTACGCCGATGCTCCCGAGGAGCGGCGGCGCGCATCGTTCGCCGCCGCGCCGCTCGTGGCGCCGGTCGAGCGCCCGGTCAAGGACGCGGGGCTGAAGGCGCCGTCGCGGCTCGTCCGGCCCGGCCTGCGCGCCGCCGCGCGCTAGCCGGCGACGGCGGCGAGCGCCTCGGGCAGGGTGAAGCGGCCGCGCCAGAGGGCGCTGCCGGCCACCGCGCCCTCGCAGCCGAGGTCTCGGAGCGCCAGGAGGTCGTCGAGCGACGCGACGCCGCCTGCAGCCAGCACCGGCAGCCCGCACGGGAGGATCTCGTCGAGCAGAGCGAGGTCGGGCCCGGCGAGCGAGCCGTCGCGGCGCGTGCTCGTCACGAGCAGGCGGCGGACACCCGCCTCGGCGCAGCTCGCCGCGAGCTCGCTGGGGGAGAGGTCGGAGGCGCGCGTCCAGCCCTCGACGGCGACGCGGCCGTCGCGGGCGTCGATCGCGACGACGAGGCGCTCGCCGAACCGCGCCGAGGCGTCTGCGAGGAATGCGGGGGAGAGCGCGGCCGTCCCCACCATCACGCGCGCGGCGCCGGCAGCGAGCGCGGCGTCGATCGCGGCGACGTCTCGGTAGCCCCCGCCGGCCTGCACGGGCAGGCCCGCGGCCGCGACGCTCTCCACGAGCCCGGGCGAGGGTGAGCCGGAGAAGGCGCCGTCAAGGTCGACGAGGTGCAGGAAGGAGGCTCCCTCCGCCGCGAAGCGCCGCGCCGCCTCCGCCGGATCGCCGCCCTCGACCGTGACGCGCTCGCGCGCGCCTTCGGCGAGGCGGACGACGCGTCCGTCGAGGACGTCGATCGCCGGGTAGACCGTGAAGGAAGAGCTGTGCTTGCGCGTTCGCATGTTACCATGCTATCATGTCAGAACAATGGTACGCAACCGGACGGAACCCGCCCCGCGGGGGCGCGACATCGAGCCCATCTCAGGGCTCGACGACCTTGCCGACGCCCTTCTTTCGCTGCGCACCCGCGACGAGGTCGCACGTTTCCTGCGGGATCTGTGCACGTTCGCGGAGCTCGAGGCTCTCGTGCACCGGTGGCAGACCGTGACGCTGCTCGAGCAAAGCGTGCCGTACCTCGAGATCGCCGAGCGCGTACCCACCTCGACCGCCACCGTCACCCGCGTCGCGCAGTGGCTGCGCCACGGCACCGGTGGCTACCGGATCGCGCTCGAGCGCATGCACGCGCGGCCGCGGAGGCGCTAGGTGGGCCGCGACGTCTTCACCCGCGCCGGCGAGAACGGCCGGCTCACGCTCGCCGTCCCGTCGAAGGGGCGGATGGCAGAGCCCGCGCTCAAGCTCTGCGCCGACTCCGGCCTCAGCTTCGAGGCGACCGAGCGCGCGCTGCTCGTCCCGTGCGCGAACGCGCCGGTCGACCTGCTGCTCGTGCGGCCGCACGACATCCCCGAGTACGTGCAGGACGGTGTCGTGGACGTCGGCATCACCGGCGCGAACCTCGTCGCCGAGGCCGAGGCCGACGTGCTCACGCTCGCCGAGCTCGGCTTTGCCCGCTGCACGCTCGAGGCCGCTGTGCCGGTGGACGCGCCCCAGCGCGAGCTCGCCGACCTCGCCGGGCTGCGCGTTGCCACGGCCTATCCGGTCTCGACCCGCGCGCTGCTCGCGGAGCGCGGGATCGCGGCCGAGCTCGTGCCCGTCTCCGGCTCGGTCGAGGCGGCGCCTCGCCTCGGCCTCGCCGACGCGATCGTCGACCTCGTCTCGACCGGGACGACGGCGAGCGCGAATGGGCTGCGGCTGATCGGCCGGCTGCTCTCGTCCGAGGCAGTGCTGGTCGGCAGTCGGACCGCGCTCGCGAAGCGGCGCGAGCAGGTCGAGCGGCTCGAGCTGATGCTCTCGGGCGTCGTCGCGGCGCGGCGGCGGCGCTACGTGATGATGAACGCGCCCGAATCGGCGCTCACGGCGATTCGCGATGTGCTGCCGGGCCTCGGCGCACCCTCGGTGCTGACCCTCGCCGAGGCGGGGCAGATCGCGATACACGCCGCCGTCGAGGCCGATCAGGTCTGGGACCTGCTCCCGAAGCTGAAGGCCGCCGGAGCGTCGGGGATCCTCGTGCTGCCGATTGAGAGGCTCGTCCCGTGAGGGGGGCCGCGCTGGAGGAGGTGTGGCCGCGTGTCGCCGAGATCGTGGCGGACGTGCGGGCCCGTGGCGACGCAGCACTCCTCGACTGGACCGAGAGGCTCGACGGCGAGCGGCCGGAGCTGCGCGTCCCGGCGGAGCGGCTCGCGGCGGCGCGGCTCGACGACGACGCGCTCGCTGCGGTGAAGGCGCTCGCGGCCGCCGTCGAGGCGTTCTGCGCACCGCAACGTCCGCCGGACATCGCGGTCGAGGCCGTCCCGGGCGTGCTCGCCGAGCGGCGTTTCGTACCGCTCGCCTCGGTCGGGATCTACGTCCCGGGCGGCCGGGCCGCCTACCCGTCGTCGCTCGTGATGGCGGCCGTGCCGGCTCTCGCCGCCGGTGTCGGGCGCATCGCCGTCGTCACGCCGCGCCCCGCCGAGGCGACGCTCGCCGCGGCGCGCGAGCTCGGGCTCGACGAGATCTACGCCGTCGGCGGCGCACAGGCGATCGCGGCGCTCGGGTACGGCACCGAGACGATCGCGCCGGTGGACAAGATCGTCGGCCCAGGCAACCGCTACGTGACCGCCGCCAAGCTGCTCTGCTCGACGCAGGTCGCGATCGACCTTCCTGCGGGCCCGAGCGAGGTGGTCGTGATCGCCTCCGCCGACGCCGACGCCGCCGCGTGCGCGGCCGACCTGCTGGCGCAGGCTGAGCACGGCGCCGACAGCGAGGCGCTCCTGCTCACACCGGACGCGGCTCTGTCCGGCGAGGTCGCTAGGCTGGTTGCCGGATATGACAACGTCGTTGTCGAGATTGTGGCGAGCCTGGAGGAGGCGCTGGAACGCTCCGAGGCCTACGCCCCGGAGCACCTCGAGCTGCTCGGCGCCGAGGCGGAGCTGCTGGCCGGCCGCGTTCGCAACGCCGGCACGGTCTTTGTCGGCACGTCTGCGGTCGTCGGCGACTATGCCGCCGGCGCGACCCATGTGCTTCCGACCGGCGGCCTCGCGCGCGGCGCGGGCGGGCTCGGACTCGAGAGCTTCCTCAAGCCGCTCCAGACCGTTCGCGCGACCGACCTCACGGCCGCGCGCGCGATCGCCCTCCCGCTCGCCCGCATCGAGGGCCTGCCGCTGCACGCGGCTGCGCTGGAGGCGCGATGAAGACGCGGGCGCTGCCGGACGGCTTCGCGGTCTACGTCTGGGCGACGTCCTCCGCCGAGGTGGCGGAGCGTCACGGGCTGCGCCCGGAGCAGGTGCTCCGCTTCGACCAGAACGTCCCGCCCGTGCCCGGAGTGCCCCAGGTGCCGCTCGCGGAGAGCTTCGCGCGCCTGAACGAATACCCGGAAGGGACGTATCGCGAGCTGCGCGAGGCGGCGGCCGCCTACTCCGGCGTGGAGCCGGAGCAGGTGGTCGTGGGTGCAGGCGCAGACGACCTGATCGGGACCTGCGCACGGACCTTCCTCGGGCCGGGCCGGCGCGCGGCCTGGAGCCCGCCGACGTACGCGCTCTACCGGATCGCAACGCATCTCGAAGGGGCCCAGCTCGTCGTGGAGCGAGACGGGGCGGACCTGATCTGGGTCTGCAACCCGAACAACCCGACCGGCGAGCTCGTGGCGCCGGAGGAGGTCGCCGCGCTCGCGCGGGCCTACCCGCAGGCGGCGGTCGTCGTCGACGAGGCGTACTTCGAGTACGCCGGCGGAGCGACGTGCGCGCCGCTGCTCGCCGGGGCGCCGAACATCGTCGTGCTGCGGACGCTGTCGAAGGCGTTCGGCTTCGCCTCGCTGCGCGTCGGCTACGCGCTCGCCTCGCCGGAGGCCGCGGCGCAGCTCGAGCTCCGCCGTGCGCCGGCGCCGGTCGCCGGGCCGGCCGCGAGGATCGCCGCCGCCGCGTTGCGCGACCCCCGCTTCGACGTCACCGGCGACGTCGCCGAGCGCGAACGCGTCCGGGCGGCGTTGCTCGCGGCGGGCTACGACTGCCCGCCGACCTTCGCGAACTTCGTCTGGCTCCGCAGCGGCGAGCCCCTCGGCGAGCGGCTCGAGGAGCAGGGGATCGTCGTCCGCCGCTTCGCCGAGGGCATCCGGATCACACTCCGCCGCCCGCTCGAGAACGACGTCGTCCTGCGCGCGCTCGGCGCCGAGCCGGGGCCTCCGCCCGGCCGTGGCGCCTACGTCGCGCGTACGACGACCGAGACGGCGCTGCGACTCGCGCTCGATCTCGACGGCTCGGGCCGCGTTCGCGTTGCCACCGGCATCGGCTTCCTCGATCACTTGCTGACGCTGCTCGCCTTCCATGCCGGCTTCGATCTCGAGCTCGTCGCGGGGGGAGATCTCGAGGTGGACGAGCATCACACCGTGGAGGACGTGCTCGCAGCGCTCGGAGATGGTCTCGCTCAGGCGCTCGGCACGCGCGAGGGGGTCACCCGTTACGGATCGGCGACCGTGCCGATGGACGAGGCTCGGGCCACCGCGGCGGTCGATCTCGTCCGCCGCTCGCATGCCGAGATCGCGCTCGCCTTCGGCTCAGATCGCGTCGGAGGGCTTGCGCTGACGCTCCTCCCGCACGCGCTCGAGCGCTTCGCGATGCAGGCCGGCTGCACCGTCCACGTCGACTCCGCCGGGCTGGACGACCACCATGTCGCCGAGGCGGCTTTCAAGGCGCTCGGGCAGGCGCTGCGGCAGGCGGTCGCGCCCGGCGGCGGCGCCGGCATCCGCTCGACGAAGGGCGCGGCATGAGGGTGGTGCTGGCGGACTATGGAGCGGGCAATCTCAGGAGCGTCTGCTCGGCCTTCGCGCGTGCCGGGGCAGAGCCGTTTGTCAGCCTCGACCCGGACGAGGTGCGCGAGGCGCCGCTCGCCGTGATCGCCGGCGTCGGCCACGTCGAGAGCGCAGCGCGCGGCTTCGAGCGCAGTGGTCTCACCGAGGCACTGCGGGAGCGCGTCGCGGCCGGCCGGCCGCTGCTCGGGATCTGCGTCGGCATGCAGCTCCTGTTCGAGGAGAGCGAGGAGGGTGGCCGCGGCCTCGGCCTGCTTCCCGGCCCCGTGCGCCGCCTGCGCGCCGAGCGGGTGCCGCACATGGGCTGGAACGCGCTCGCGCTTCCGCGCCGCAGCGCGCTGCTCGACGGCCTCGACGGCGCCGATGTCTACTTCGCCCACAGCTACGCCGCCGAGCCGGCCGAGCCCGAGCTCGCCGCCGCGACGGTGGAGCACGGCGGCCGAATCGTCGCAGCCGTCGAGCGGGGCCCGCTGGCAGGTGTCCAGTTCCACCCCGAGCGGAGCGGCCCCGCCGGCGCCCGCGTCCTCGAGAACGTGCTGGCGTGGTCAAGAAGCGCGTGATCCCCTGCCTCGACGTCGCCCGCGGGCGCGTCGTCAAGGGCGTCCGCTTCGAGAGCCTGCGCGACATGGGCGACCCCGTCGAGCTGGCTCTGCGCTACTCGGAGCTCGCGGCCGACGAGCTCGTGTTCCTCGACATCACGGCGACGCTCGAGAGCCGGGGCCCGACGCTCGCCCTCGTCGAGCGTGCAGCCGAGGAGCTGTCGATCCCGTTCACCGTCGGCGGCGGCGTGAGCGGGCTCGGGGACGCACGCGCGCTCCTGCGCGCCGGAGCCGACAAGGTGGCCGTCAACCGCGCAGCCGTGGACGACCCACGGCTGCTGACCGCGCTTGCCGACGAGTTCGGCTCGCAGGCCGTCGTCTGCGCGATCGACTCCCGCGCCGGCGAGGTCGTCACGCACGCCGGCCGCAACCCCCGTGGCCTCGAGGCAGTGGTCTGGGCGCGGGAGGCCGTCGCGCGCGGGGCGGGCGAGATCCTGCTCACCTCGATCGACGCCGACGGCACGCGCCAGGGCTACGACCTCGACCTGACACGCGCCGTCGCGCAAGCCGTCGAGACGCCGGTCGTCGCCTCGGGCGGCGCCGGGGAGGCCGGCCACCTGGCCGAGGCCTTCGCGGCCGGTGCCGAGGCGGCCATCATCGCCTCGATCGTCCACGAGCGGCCCGAGCGGCTGACCGAGCTGAAAGCCGAGTTGAAGGAGCTGGGATGGAACGTCCGGACCTGACCCCGGCGATCGTCCAGGATGCGGACACCGGCCGCGTGCTGATGCTCGCCTGGATGGACGAAGAGGCACTGCGGCGCACACGCGAGAGCGGCGAGGCCTGGTTCTGGAGCCGCTCGCGGCAAGAGCTGTGGCACAAAGGCGAGACGTCGGGCTCGACGCTCGCAGTCGAGGAGATCCGCGACGACTGCGATGGCGACGCGCTCCTGCTCCGCGTCCGCCCAGCCGGCCCGACCTGCCACACGGGCTCGCTCTCGTGCTTCGCGCCGCGCCTCTGGCGCCGCGTCGCAGAGCGGGCCAAGGAGCGCCCCGCCGGCTCGTACGTCGCCTCCCTCCTCGAGCAGGGCCCGGCCGCCGCCGCCCGCAAGGTGGGGGAGGAGGGAGTCGAGGCCGCCCTCGCCGGCGCCTCCGAGTCGGACGAGCGCCTGATCGAGGAGCTCGCCGACCTCTGGTTCCACAGCTACGTCCTGCTCGCGGCGCGCGGCCTCGACCCGGCCGCGGTCGAGGACGAGCTGCGCCGGCGCGAGTGATTGACCTTTCGACCGCTTCGCGGCCGAAAGCTCTAGAGAAGCGGCCGTAGCTCCAACCTAGCCGTGGGTCCGAACTGCTCCGATCCCACGACTAGGGCGGAGAGACGAAGCGTCGCGCAGGCCCGTACCAGTGACCTCCCTAGAGATTCTTGACAGCGTCAGCTGTCGAGAAGCTCCCTCGCCAGCAGATCGTCCACCGTCTCCCGTCGCAGGATGACGCGCGCCTCGCCGTCCCCGACGAGGACGGCGGCCGGACGTGGCACGCCGTTGTAGTTCGATGCCATGCCGAGCGTGTAGGCGCCCGTCGCCGGCACCGCCAGGACGTCGCCGCGGCGCGGCTCCGGCAGCGCGATCCGCTCGATCAGGACGTCGCCCGACTCGCAGTGCTTGCCGACGATGCGGAACTCGCCGGCTGAAGGCTCCTCCGCGCGGCCGGCGAGGAGCGCGGCGTAGCGGGCGTCGTAGAGCTGCGGTCGCGGGTTGTCGGACATGCCGCCGTCCACGGCGACGTCGGCGACCTCGTTTGCCTTCTTCACCGCGCCGACGCGGTACAGCGTCACGCCGGCGCGCCCGACGAGCGCGCGGCCCGGCTCGAAGGCGACCTGCGGCCCCGGCAGCCCGCGCATGATCCAGGCGCGCGGAACCGCGGCGGCGAGCAGAGGCACGACGTGCTCCAGGTCGGGCTCGGCCTCGCCGTGGACGTGACGGACGCCGAAGCCACCGCCGACGTCGACGAGCCGCGCCGTCCAGCCGAGCTCGTCCCGGCAGCGCAGCGCGAGGTCGGCGAGCAGCTCGATCGCCTCGACGTGCGGACGGACGTCTGCGAGCTGCGAGCCGACGTGGACGTGCAGGCCGGCGACGTCGAGCCCGGCCGCGAGCCCCTGGCGCACTGCCTCGACGGCGTCGTCCGCGGCCAGGCCGAACTTGGAGCCGTGATGCCCGGTGCGGATCGCCTCATGCGTGTCGGTCTCGACGCCGGGCGTCACGCGCACGAGCACGCGCCTGACACCCGCCGCGGCGGCGCGGGCGACCTCGTCGAGCGAGTCGAGCACGACGGTGCCGCCGGAGCGAGCGGCCGCGGCGAGTTCCTCGTCGCTCTTGTTGTTGCCGTGCACGACCAGCCGCTCGCCGGAGATCCCGGCCCGCTCCGCAAACGCGAGCTCGCCGAGCGTCGAAACGTCGGCGCCGAGACCCTCTTCGGCGAAGAGCTCGAGCAGCGCGACGTTCGGGAACGCCTTCGTCCCGTAGACGATGAGCGCCTCCGGCGCGGCGGCGCGGAAGAGACGCGCGCGCTCCCGCAGTGTCCGCTCGCAGTAGACCACGAGCGGTGTGCCAAACCGGTCCGCGAGCTCAGCCGCGGCCAGCCCACCGAGGCGGAGCTCGCCCGCCTCGATCGCCGCTGACAGGGGGAGCAGCTCCAGCATCGCTCCGATTCTGCCCTCCGGCCGGCGAAGCTGCTAGTTTTCGATCGATGCGGCAGCTCCTCGGATAGCGCAGGAAGCGAACGCGGCAGCGCCGTGCCAGCTTCCCGTGAGCCTCTCGTATGAGAGGCTTTTTTTGTCGGCAAATCGGGACGGGGCAATGGAGAGATACGACCCCAAGATGATCGAGGCGAAGTGGCAGGGCGTCTGGGAGGACGCACGGGCCTTCTACGTCCGGAATCCCGAGCCCGGCGAGGTGGACGAGCACCGGCGCAAGACCTACGTGCTCGAGATGCTGCCGTACCCGTCTGGCGAGCTGCACATGGGGCACGTCAAGAACTACACGCTCGGCGACGTCGTCACGCACGTCCGCCGCCGCATGGGCTACGACGTGCTGCGGCCGATGGGCTACGACGCCTTCGGCCTGCCGTCGGAGAACGCCGCGATCAAGGAGGGCGGCCACCCGGGCGTGATCACGCGCCGCAACATCGCCGCCATCCGCGAGCAGATGCGCCGCATGGGCTGGGCGATCGACTGGGATCGGGAGGTCTCCACGTGCGAGCCGGAGTACTACCGCTGGACGCAGTGGCTCTTCCTGCGCTTCTTCGAGCGGGGTCTCGCGTACCGCAAGGAGGCGCCGGTCAAGTGGTGCCCGAACGACCAGACCGTCCTCGCCAACGAGCAGGTGATCGACGGCCGCTGCGAGCGCTGCGGCGCCGAAGTGGAGGCGAAGAGCCTGACGCAGTGGTTCTTCAAGATCACCGACTACGCGGACGTGCTGCTCGACGAGATGGCGCTGCTCGAGTCCTGGCCCGAGCGCGTGCTGACGATGCAGCGCAACTGGATCGGCCGCTCGGAGGGAGCCCGCATCGTCTTCCACGTGGACGGCTCCGCCGAGGAGCTGCCTGTCTTCACGACCCGGCCGGACACGCTGTTCGGCGCCACGTTCTTCGTGCTGGCGCCGGAGCACCCGCTCGTCGACGAGCTCGTGCACGGGAGCGGGCACGAGACCGAGGTGCGCGAGTACGTGCGCCGCTCCGCCTCGCGCTCGGCGGTGGAGCGCGAGGAGAAGGAGAAGGACGGCGTCTTCACCGGCCGTTTCGCCGTCAACCCCGTGAACGGCGAGCGGATCCCGATCTGGGTCGCCGACTACGTGCTGATGGAGTACGGGACGGGCGCGATCATGGCCGTGCCCGCCCACGACGAGCGCGATCACGCTTTCGCCGAGCGCTACGGCCTCGAGATCCGGCAGGTCGTCGCGCCCGCCGGCGGCGAGGAGATCGCCGGAGCGTATGTCGCGCACACCGAGCACGAGCACCTCGTCAACTCGGGCCGGTTCTCCGGCATGCCCGCTCCCGAGGGGAAGCAGGCGATCGTCGCGTGGCTCGCGGAGCAGGGGCTCGGCGAGGCGACGATCGGCTACCGCCTGCGCGACTGGCTGCTCTCGCGCCAGCGCTACTGGGGCGCGCCGATCCCGGTCGTCCACTGCGACGGGTGCGGGGTCGTACCTGTCCCCGACGACGAGCTCCCGGTCCTGCTGCCGGAGGTCGAGGACTACGTGCCGAAGGGCCGGTCTCCGCTCGCGGCGGCGGAGGACTGGGTGGCGACGACGTGCCCCTCGTGTGGGGCGCCCGCGCGGCGCGAGACCGACACGATGGACACCTTCGTCGACTCCTCCTGGTACTTCATCCGCTACTGCGACCCGCTCAACGAGCAGGCGCCGTTCGACCGTGCGCTCGCCGACTACTGGCTGCCCGTCAACCAGTACATCGGCGGTGTCGAGCACGCGATCCTGCACCTGCTCTACGCGCGCTTCTTCACGAAGGTGATGAACGACATCGGGCTCGTCGGCTTCCGGGAGCCCTTCGCCCGGCTCTTCACGCAGGGGATGATCCACTACCGCGGCGCGAAGATGTCCAAGTCGAAGGGCAACGTGATCGACCCGAACGCGTACATCGAGCGCTTCGGGGCCGACTCCGTTCGCCTGTACATCCTCTTCATGGGGCCCGCCGACCAGGACATCGAGTGGCAGGACACGGGCATCGAGGGCATGCACCGCTTCCTCGGCAAGCTCTGGCGCGCGGTGCAGGGGCAGGCCGGCAAGGAGCGACTCGAGGCCGCGACGCCGCTCGCCCGCAAGGCGCACGAGACGATCGCCAGGGTGACCGACGACGTCGACCGCCGCTTCGTCTTCAACACCCCCATCGCGGCCGTGATGGAGCTCGTCAACGAGCTCTCGAAGGCCCCGGACGACCCGGCCGCCAGGTTTGCCGCCGAAACCGCCGTCTCGCTGATCCAGCCGTACGCGCCCCACGTCGCCGAGGAGCTGTGGCAGCGGCTGGACAACGAGCGGCTCTGGGAGCAGCCGTGGCCGGTCGCCGACCCGGCTCTGCTCGAGCACGACACGATCGAGGTCGTCGTGCAGGTGAACGGCAAGCTGCGCGACCGCCTGCACGTGTCGGCAACCATTGCCGAAGCCGAGCTGGTCGAGCTGGCGCACGCCTCCGAGCGGGTGCGGACGCATCTGGACGGCCGCGAGGTCCGGAAGACGATCGTCGTCCCGGGCAAGCTCGTGAACTTCGTCGTCGGCTAGGCGTTCCGCAGATCCGGCCCGAAGCGGTCACACACGCGTGACTGCTTCTCCGGCAGCCTCGCAGGATGCTCCCGGTCTCGCTCTCGCGCCGGCGGTCGCTCGCGGTCGCGGTGGTCTGCCTCGGGCTGCTCGCGCTCGCGGGTCGGCTGCTGCTCGGCGCCGGCGGGCCCGACGCTCGCCCGCAGCCTGCCGCCGCGCTCACACCCGTCGCGGCGGCCGCGCCGGCCCGCCTCGTCGTGCACGTCGTCGGCGAGGTGCGCCGCCCGGGTCTCTACCGGCTGCCGGAAGGGAGCCGGGTCGCCGACGCCGTCAGGCGCGCGGGCGGGCCCACCGAGGCCGCGGACATCCAGGCGGTGAACCTCGCCGCGCCGCTTGCCGATGGGCTCCAGGTCGCGATCCCGGGTCGGGCCGCCGGCGCGGCGAGCGCCACCGGAGCCTCGGGGCCGCCCCGCAAGCCCAGCCTCAACCAGGCGACGGCGGCGGAGCTCGATGCGCTGCCGGGGGTCGGCCCGGTCACCGCTCAGAAGATCGTGGACTACCGGGCCGCCCACGGCGGCTTCCGGTCGGTCGACGACCTCGACGCGATCCCCGGCATCGGGCCGGCCCGCGTCGAGCAGCTGCGGGAGCTCGTCACGCCGTGACACTCCGGTGGGCCGGGCCGACGGCGCCGGTCGTCGCTCTCAGCTCGGGGCTGGCCGTCGCGAACGTCACGCGCGGCGGAGCGGTCGCGCTCGTGCTCTGCACGGCGGTCGCGCTGCTCGCGGCCGTCGCGCCGGCTCCGGCTCGCTCGTGGGCCGTCCTCGCGGCGGTCGCGCTCGCCGGGTGGTGGTGGGGAAGCGGGCGTCTCGACACGCTCGACCGCAGCGTCCTGCGCGTCGAGCTCGGGCGCACCGCCCGTGCCGAAGCGGTCGTCACCGGCCCGGCCCGGCGTTCCGAGTTCGCCGTGCGCGTTCCCGCCGTGCTGCGCCGCTTCGGGTCTCTCACCCCGGACGAGCGAGTGCTGCTCGAGCTGCCGGCGGGCCGCTCGCCGCCGCAGGGGGCGATACTCGCTCTGACGGCCCGGATCGCCGCCCCGCGAGGCCCTGAGGGCGGCTTCGACGAGGGCGCCTGGCTCGCACGCCGAGGCGTCCACGTCGTCGTCCGCGGCCGTGACTGGCGCATCGTCGGGCAGCGGGGTGGAGTCGGCGCGATCGCCGACCGGCTGCGCGCCCACGTCTCCGCCGCGCTCGCAGCCGGCGGCGGCGGCGAGCGGCGCGCGCTCCTCGCAGGCGTCGTCCTGGGCGAGGACGAGGGGCTCTCCGGCGACCTGCGCGACGACTTCCGGGCCTCGGGGCTCTACCACCTGCTTGCGGTCTCCGGCCAGAACGTCGCCTTCATCGCCGGCGGCGTGCTCGTGCTCGCCTGGCTGCTCGGGATCCCCAGGCTGCTCGCCCACGTCGGCGTGCTGGCCGCGATCGGCGGCTACGTGCTGGCGGTCGGCTGGCAGCCCTCGGTCGTGCGCGCCGGAGTGGCCGGCTGCCTCGCGTCGCTCGCGTGGCTCGCGGCGCGCCCGAGCGACCGCTGGCACTTCCTCGCGCTCGGGGCGGCGGTGCTGCTCGCGTGGAGCCCGGCGAACCTGCTCGAGCCGGGGTTCCAGCTCTCCTTCGCGGCTGTCGCCGCGATCTTCGTCGCCGTGCCGCGGCTCGACAGACGGCTGGAGGGCTATCCCGTGCCGAAGGTGCTGTCGGGCGCGGTGGCCGTGTCACTGGCCTGCGGCGTGGCGACGGCGCCGATCCTCTGGCTCCAGTTCGGTGCCGTACCCATCTACTCGGTTCCGGCGAACGCCCTCGCGGCGCCCGCGATGCCGCCGCTGCTCGGGTTGGGGCTGCTCGCCGCACTCGTCGAGCCGGTGCTGCCGGGGGCCGCGGCCGCGCTCGCCTGGCTGGGGGGCTGGCTCGCCGCGTACGTCGCGCTCTGCGCCCGGCTCGTCGGTGGCCTGCCTTTCGCCCAGGTGCGCTCGGGCGTGGCGCTCGCCGCGCTCACCGCCGTGGCGCTCGCCCTCGTCTGGGCGGCGCGGGGGCCGGTGCGCAGGCGCAAGGCGTTCGCGGCGCTCGCCGCGGCCGCCGCCGCTGTCCTGATCGGCTGGCGCGCCTGGCCGGAGCCCGCACCGCCGCCCCCGCGAGGGCTGCGCATCACGTTCCTCGACGTCGGACAGGGCGACGCCGCCCTGCTCCAGGTACGCGAAGGCGCCGTGCTGGTGGATCAGGGGCCACCCGAGGCACGCGTCGCCCGGCAGCTTCGCCGCCTCGGCGTTCGGCACCTTGCGGCGGTCGTGCTCACGCATCCGCAGCGCGACCACATCGGGGGCGCCGCCGACGTGCTGCGGGGGCTCGACGTGGGAGCGGTGCTCGATCCACGCCTTCCGTATCCGAGCGCGGACGAGCGCTCTGCGCTCGCCGCCGCCGCGAAGCGCGGAGTGCGGGTGACGACGGCGCGGGCCGGACAGGCCTTCGCACTGGGCCGGCTTCGGCTGCTGCTCCTGTGGCCGACCGGCCCTGGACCGGCCGGCGAGGATCCGAACGACCACGCCGTCGTGGTGCTCGCCTCCTACGGGCGCATCGACGCGCTCCTCACCGCCGACGCCGAGTCGAACGTCACGGCGCCGCTCCTCCACGGCCCGGTCGAGGTGCTGAAGGTCGCCCACCATGGCTCGGTCGACCCGGGACTGCGCGACGAGCTCCGTACGCTCCGTCCACGTGTCGCCGTGATCTCGGTCGGCGCCCGGAACGACTACGGCCACCCGACGGCCTCGACGCTTGCGGCTCTCGAGGCCGTGCCCGGGCTCCGCCTCTACCGCACCGACCTCGACGGCCGCGTCGTCGTGGAGACCGACGGCGCCGCGCTCTCCGTCCGGTCGGAGCGTTGAGTAGTGTTGGGCCGTGGCCGCGGCGACCGAGCTGAAGCCCGTCTACCTGCTGACCGGCACGGATCGGCCGAAGATCGCGAGGGCGCTGCACCGGCTGCGCGTGCGCGTGGGGGAGGACGCGATCGAGCAGCTCGCCGCGCCCGACGCGGGCGGCGCCGACGCGGTCGCCGCCTGCAACGCGCTCGGAATGTTCGGCGGCGAGGCGCGCCTCGTGATCGTGGACGGTGTCGAGCGCTGGAAGGCCGCGGACGTGAAGGAGGTCGAGGCGTACCTCGCCTCGCCCGCGCCGGGCACCGTGCTCGCCCTAGTGGCGGACGAGCTGAGGAAGGACTCGGCGCTGCTGAAAGCCTGCGCGAAGGCCGGCCAGGTGCTCGAGTACTCGGTGCCGAAGAAGAACCTGACGGCGTGGGTGGCCGAGCAGTTCAGGCTCGCCGGCGCCCGGGCCGAGACGGACGCGTGCGCCGCTCTCGTCCACCTCGTCGGCGACGACGTGTACGCGCTCGGAAACGAGGTCGACAAGCTCGCGACCTGGGCGGCCGGCGAGCCGATCGGCGAGCGCGAGGTCGAGCAGCTCGCGGCGGCGTTCGCCGAGACGCCGACGTTCGCGCTCACCGATGCCTGGGCCAAGCGCGATACAGCGCGGGCGCTCGAGGCGAGCGAGGCGATCTTCGAGCGCGACAGCAAGCACCGGCGCGACATCGCGCCGCGGCTCGCGGGCGCACTCGGCAACCACGTCGGGCGCGTGCGCCGCTGCCAGCGGCTCGCGGCCGAGGGCGTGCGCGCGCGCGACGCCGCGGCGAAGCTGAAGATGCACCCGTTCTACGCCGAGAAGGTGTTCGCGCAGGCGGAGAGCTTCTCGCCCGACGAGCTACGAAGCGCCGTCGTGCGGCTCGCCGAGCTCGATCACGCGCTCAAGGGCGGCAGCCGTCTCGCGCCCGACCTCGAGCTGCAGCGCGCGCTGATCGATCTGGGCGATTGACTTCGTCAATCCCCTGGGAAACCGGAGGAGTCCCAACCGCGGCGAGCCGGTCAACCCCCCAGACGCTCGCCTCGTCAGCTAGCGCAATCGATCGTCAGATCGATTGCGCCAGGCGCGCCGCCTGCGCCTTCTTGCGCGCGGCGGTGTTCTTGTGCAGCGCCCCGTGTGACGCGGCCTTGTCGACCGTCCGCACGAGCTGGAGGTGCGCGGCCGCGACGAGCTCCGCGTCGCCCTCGGCGACGGCGGTCTCGAGCCGCCGCGTCAGCGTCTTCACGGCGGAGCGGTAGCGCAGGTTCTCCAGCCGCTGGCGGGCGGCGGAGCGGACGCGCTTCTTCTGCTGCAGGATGTTCGGCATGGCGTGAAAGCGCCCGCACGTGCGGGCGCCGCCGATGGTAGCAAAGGGCACGCTCGGGGCGGCGGCAGCGGCCGCCCTCCCTATACTCGCCGCGTGGACGACCGGGCCCCTCGCCGGCGGCTCGCGTGGTCGACGGCGATCTTCTCGCTGGCCACGGGCCTCTCACGCATCCTCGGTCTCGTCCGCGAGGTCGTCGCGCGCCGCTACTTCGGCGTCGAAGGCCCGGTCAACGCCTTCACCGTCGCCTTCCAGGTGCCGAACCTCGTGCGCGCGCTCGTCGCCGACGCGGCGCTCTCCTCCGCCTTCGTCCCGGTCTTCAGCGAGCTGCTGCAGAAGGGCGAGCGCGGCCGCGCCTGGCGCGTCGCCTCGAGCCTCCTCTGGCTGCTCCTGCTCGGCCTGTCGGCGGTGACGGCGCTCTTCATGCTGCTCGCGCCGTGGCTGATCGGGGTGTTCGGGCTGCCGGATGCCTACGACGGGCTCGCCGTCACGCTCTCGCGGATCCTCTTCCCGATCGTCGTTCTGCTCGGGCTGACGGGGATCGTCACGGGGATCCTCAACAGCTACGAGCACTTCACCCTGCCCGCGCTGACGCCGGTCTTCTGGAACCTCGCGATCATCGCGGGCCTCGTGATCGGTGTGCCCCGGGCGGACACACCCAGCACGAAGCTCTACGTCTACGCGGGCGCGATCGTCGCCGGCACCGTGCTCCAGCTGCTGCTGCCACTGCCGTGGCTGCGCGGGCACGACGACCGGCTGCGGGTCGCGATCGACTGGCGCGATCCGGCGGTGAAGCGCGTCTTCGTGCTCATGCTGCCGGTCACGCTCGGGCTCGGGCTGATCAACTTCAACGCGGTCATCGGCGCCTTCTTCGCGGCCCGCTACATCGACCCGGAGCTGGCGCCGAGCGCGATCGACGCCGCCTTCCGCATCTACATGCTGCCGCAGGGGATGTTCTCGGTGGCGATCGCGACGGTGCTCTTCCCCTCGCTCGCTCGCGCCGCGGCCCGCGGGGACACCGACGAGTTCCGGGAGCGGGTGTCGCTCGGCCTGCGCCACATCGCCTTCTGGCTCGTGCCCGCAAGCGCCGCCTCGGCCGTCCTCGCCGCTCCGATCGTCCGATTGCTCTACCAGCGGGGCGAGTTCGGGGCGCACGAGACCCAGGTCGTGGCGGGCGCCCTCGCGGCGTTCAGCGCCGGGCTCGTCTTCAACGGGACGATGCTGATGCTCAACCGCGCCTTCTACAGCCTCCAGTCGCCGTGGTTGCCGACGTCGGTCGCGCTCGGCAACCTCGTCCTCAACACGGCGCTCAACACCGGCTTCTACCGCCTGGGCATCTGGGGACTGCCGCTCGCGACCTCGATCGCCAACGTCGCCGGCACGATCGCGCTCGTCGTGCTCCTGCGCCGCCGGCTCGGCCGGCTCGACCTTGGACGGGTGGTTCGGAGCGGCGCCCTCGCCACGATCGCCGCGGGCGTGCTCGCCGCCGTCTCGTATCCCATCTGGCGCGTGCTCGACGAGGCGCTCGGTCGCGAGTTCGGCGCCCAGCTGCTCTCGCTCGGGACGGCGCTCGCGGCCGGTGGCGCCGTCTACGTCGTGGCCTGCCGCGTCCTGCGGGTTCACGAGCTGGACGCGCTGCTAGCGTTGCTCGGGCGCCTCCGGCGGCGCTAGCCCATGGACCAGGAACACATCCGCAATTTCTCGATCATCGCGCACATCGACCACGGGAAGTCGACGCTCGCCGATCGCATTCTCGAGCTGACCGACACCGTCAGCGACCGCGACATGCGGGCGCAGCTCCTCGACTCGATGGACATCGAGCGCGAGCGCGGGATCACGATCAAGGCGCAGGCCGTCCGCGTCCACTGGAAGGGCCACGAGCTCAACCTGATCGACACACCCGGGCACGTGGATTTCACGTACGAGGTCTCGCGCTCGCTGCAGGCGTGCGAGGGCGCGCTCCTGCTCGTGGACGCGGCGCAGGGGATCGAGGCGCAGACACTCGCGAACGCTTATCTCGCGATCGAGAACGAGCTCGAGATCGTCCCGGCGGTGAACAAGATCGACCTGCCGCAGGCGGATCCGGTGGGCACGTCGGCGCTCCTTGCCGATCTCGTCGGCGGGGACGCCGCCGACGTGCTGCTCATCTCGGCCAAGACCGGGCAGGGAGTGGCGGAGGGGCCGGGCGCGCCCGTCGGCGGGGTCAC
>Ga0082335_1001255_pt1 | contig 56048 bp, 55 predicted proteins | sample Subgrocontami58m_FD_72375 | JGI IMG/M metagenome (GOLD analysis project Ga0082335, IMG submission 72375) | Subsurface groundwater microbial communities from S. Glens Falls, New York, USA - GMW37 contaminated, 5.8 m (SPADES assembly) (version 2) ... | reverse complement strand
ACTTCTGCGGACGTCCGCGCTGGCTTACGTTACCAGGCCCCGTTGCAGTCGAATCCACGTGACACCCCCTCGTATACTACGAGAAGGATGCCACAAGTTCTTTACTTTGTCCACACCTTCTTAGCGACTGCAAAGCAAGCAGGTCATCCAGGCTGCCGGCATCCATCATTCGTGATACCCGGAATACATAGCGCTCTCCGACCTGGATGCCCCACGTCCGAACCGCTGTCAGGCTATCTTCATAGCATCGCTGTAAGTGATTCGTGCGGAACTCTACCTTCATCTATTCACCCTTATACCATAAACCTCAATCATAGGGTGAATTATAGTAGAATTCTTTCAGCCATTCTTTCGCTTGTTATTGACCCACCATGACCCTCTCCGCGGTCATCGCCAACGTAAGCGCGTCCGTGACACGGTGTCTCATGACCCGCCCCTCACCCGCTCATAAAGCCAATAATCAGCCGCAGCCCAGCGAGGAGGAGGCCGAAAGCGAGGGCCTTCAGCACCCATCCGCCGCTGACGCGGCTCGATAACCGCGCGCCAACCTGCGCACCTATCATCACCCCGATGCCCAGCGCGATGGTGCGGCGGATGCCGGTCTCGAACTCTCCGCTCAGCACGTGGGTGATGGTGCCGGTCACGGCCATGAACGTGAGGATGTACTGGGAGGTGGCTGTCGCAACCTGCACGGGATAGCCCAGGAGCTGCGTCAGCATGGGGACCTGAATGAACCCGCCGCCGATGCCCAGCAGGCTGGAGAAGAAGCCAATGGCCCCGCTCAGAACCGCGCCCTTGGGGATGTTCACCTCGGTCGGGCGGCGGGCGCCTTCTGTCGCCCGGGCACGGAAGGCGAGGTAGAACGCGAGAGCGCAGAGGAAGATGCCGAAGCCGATATCAAAAGACCCGCGCGGCAGCACCTTGGTGGCCAGGGCGCCCAGCACGGCGGTGGGAACGCTGGCCGCGGCAAAGACACTGCCCGCCTTCCAGTCGATGCGGCCCAGGCGAGCGAAGGCAACAGTGCTGGAGAATGCGTTCACGGCGACGACGGCCAGGGATATGGAGGTGATGGCCTGGACCGAGTCGCCGGGATAGGCGACCAGGAGGATGGGAACCAGAAGGAAGCCGCCACCCGCGCCCGTCACGCTTCCCACGATCCCCGTGCCAACGCCAATCAGCGAGAGGACGCCCCAGGGAAAGAGCAGTGAGGTCACGGAGCAAGTATAGCAGGCGATGAGATTCCTGGTTCTGCTCGGAGTGACTTATATCTGTGGCGTTTCTCGAAGGATGAGCGGTCATTTCTCTCCTTATGTCGTGATCGTCTCGTATGCACATCGCTGTGGCGATCGTCAACTGAAACGTGCGCGACCTGCTGGCGCGTTGCCTGGCCTCGGTGGAGGCTGAAGCACGCGGATTTCCCGGCCGCGCCCAAACCCTCGTGATTGAAACGTTACTCTGACCACAGTAACTGAGATGCCCAGAGAGCAGTTTCTAAAAGTGAAGGGCATCCAGAATCGCGCGAATCAAGGCTTCACCCCAGTCGGTTGGCTTCGTAGCAAAGCAGGAGGATGTGAATGCAACTACCTATCAGGGTCACCGTACGCCCGCCGTCTCCCCTAAAAGTCGGCCTGATCACTATGACGTTAGTGGTCATCATTGCTGCTTTGGGACTTGTGAGCCTTAGCCATCCAGTTCAGCAGGCAGAGGCTTCCGCCACTACAAAGAACGCAGGCTCCAGCGCCAGCAACGCGCCGGGGGATCCTGGGCCCACCCTCATTGAACCGCCATTTGACGCGCAGCTTAGCGGGTTAGGGACTACCTTAAAATGGGCCAATCCCGCGGGGACGACGTGGTTCCATGTCCAGGTCACGCCTTACCTCAACGATGGTCCGGGCATCAACCTCGTCGTGGGGGACTCGTACAAGGTTTCGACTGCTCAGTATCTGATACAGGAGCCAGACTTAGGCGGCAGCGAGCCCAACTATCTCATGCTGCCAGGGATGACCTATACCTGGCGGGTGCGCACCGCCACTGTGCGCGCCACTCCTCAGGATGTGGACTGGACCGAATGGAGCACGCGTCGCTTCATGACCGCTCCCAAGACCGGAGCCAGCATCAGCCCCGTCAGTCCGGCCAAGGACGGCGTGGTGGCCGGTGTGCAACCAACCCTAGCCTGGTCAAACACAGACAGGACCGTGTATTACTACGAGGTGCAGGTAAGCAAGGACAGCGGTTTCGGCGCTGCTCCCGGATCTCCCTTTTTGTACTGGGAGCTGGTCCACGGTGGCGTGAGCACGCCATTGAACAGCTATACCATCCCAGGCCTGTACCGTTTACAGACTAACACCGCCTATTACTGGCGGGTGCGGCCGCGGGTGCAGGGGGACGGCACGCCGGCCCCGTGGTCTGCCACCTGGCGGTTCAGCACGCCTTAGAGCGCACAGAGCATCAAGGACGGCGTTGTAGGACAAAGAGTTCCACTTGCCTTCCTGAGGAGCGTGCTTTCTGGGGGCGGCGCACTTGCTTTGTCATTCCGAATTGATCTGTCGGGCACAGACACACCGAGGAATCAGGCAAAGAGTGCCCGTCCCATCGCCGTTGAGGAGACGGGAGTGAGCCGTAATGCCCAGTACGTCGAAGAAGGAGCAGCTCTTAGCTCCCTGACATGAAGCCGCTGGGTAACACGTCGCGGCCTTGCCTGGGACTCTCAAAGGGGCAACGCTCGCCCTCGCCAGAACTGCGGCCCTTGTGATTCTGCACTCTCCTTATGTCATAATTATCTCGTATGAACATCTCGGTGGTGATCGTCAACTGGAACGTGCGCGACCTGCTGGCGCGTTGCCTGGCCTCGGTGGAGGCTGAAGCACGCGGATTTCCCGGCCGCGTCGACACTATCGTGGTCGACAACGCCTCCTCCGACGGCAGCGCCGTGATGGTGCGAGGGCGCTTCTCCATCGTCACCCTCATCCAGAACGGGACGAACCGCGGTTTCAGCGCCGCCTGTAACCAGGGCATTCGCGCCTCGTCGGGTGAGGCCGTGCTCCTCCTGAACCCCGATGCGGAGCTGCAGCCCGGCAGCCTCGCCGCACTGGCCGACGCCCTTGAGCGCAGGCCCAAAGTGGCAGTCGTCGGCCCCAGGCTCCTCAACGCCGATGGGTCGCCTCAATCCTCTCGCCGCCGTTTTCCCACCCTGGCCACGGCCTTCTTGGAGAGCACCATCCTCCAGAGCTGCTTCCCGGATCTGCCGCACCTGCGCCGCTACTACTGTCTCGACCGGCCAGACGATCTGGCACAGGCGGTCGATTGGCTCATGGGGGCGTGCCTGCTGCTGCGCCGCAGCGCGCTCGATGAGGTGGGCCTGCTGGACGAGCGTTTCTTCATGTACTTTGAGGAGACCGACTGGTGCAAGCGAGCACAGGAGGCCGATTGGAGAGTCCTCTACCAGCCTCAGGCACAGGTGCGGCATCTGGCTGGGCAGAGCAGCGCCCAGGACCTCAGCCGCAGCCACATCTACTTCACCGACAGCAAGGCCAAATACTACGCCAAGCACTTCGGGCCCGTGGTGGGTCGGCTGGTGCGCTGGCTTCTCATGCTTGACTACGCTCTGCGCCTGGCTGAGGAGGGCGTCAAGCTGGCCCTCGGCCACAAACCTGCCCTTCGCCGTGAGCGCATCGCCATGTACCGTGCTGTGCTGCGGTGGGGCCTCGCCAGATGAAAGTCTGCCTGGTGACCGCCGAGTACCCGCCGATGGTGGGCGGCGTCGGCGACTACACAGAGCGTCTGGCCCGAGAGCTCGCCCGTAGGGGCAACGACGTCGTAGTCATGACCACGGCCTCCGCTGAAACCGGCGATACCCCGAAGGCCTTGCGAGTCGTGCCCTGTTGGGACTTCCGCACCTTGCGCCTCGTCGGGAACATCATCAACAGAGAGCAGCCCGACCTCCTGCACATCCAGTATCAGACCGCAGCCTATGGCATGCATCCCGCCATCAACCTCCTGCCTCGCCGCCTGCGCCGAACCCATCCTCGGATTCCCGTCATCACCACCTTCCACGACCTCCGTGAGCCGTACCTCTTTCCAAAAGCAGGCCCGCTGAGGCATTGGGTCACCCGACAGCTCATACACCACAGCGCCGGTGTCGTTGCCACCAATGCGGAGGATTTCACCGCCATCGGCAGCATAGTAGACGGTCGTTTGTCGCCATACCGGAAGCTCATCCCCCTGGCCCCCGGCGTGCCGCCCTTGGGGCCTGCCGACGATGCTGTGCGAGCACACGTCCGAGAGCGTTGGCGCATCCCGGCTGACGGCTATGCCGTGGGCCACGTAGGCCTGCTGAACCACACAAAGGGTGTCGAGGACGTGCTGCAGGCCGTAGGTCTCTTGAAGGCGCGGGGCTTGCCCGTCCGCTTGGTCATGCTGGGCGAGGCGCTGGGCGCTGCCGACCCCACCAACAGAGCATATCAGGCCACGCTGCTGCGGTTGGCGCAGAAGCTAGGGATCGCCTTGGACATCACCTGGACGGGCTATCTGCCGCCGGCTGAGCTGAGCCGCGCCCTGCAGGCGCTCGACTGCTGCCTCCTCCCTTACACCGACGGCGCGTCATACCGGCGGACGACTCTCCTGACCGCGCTGGCTCACGGCCTGCCCGTCGTCACCACCACACCCAATCCTGCGGCCGAAGGTCCTGTAAGGGCGGAAGGGGCCGAGCTGCCGCACCTGGAGAACGAGGAAACCTGCTTGCTGGTTCCACCTGGCGATTTCCACGCCCTGGCCGATGCTGCCCAGCGAACCCTGACCGACACCGCCCTGAGGGCACGCCTGCAGGCCGGCGGGCTGCGTCTCTCCGCCCGCTTCACCTGGGACGCAGTGGCAGACGGCACGCTGGACTTCTACCGAGAAGTGGCAAGCGCGTTTCAGGCAAGATGACCGAGCGATCGTTTCTAAAAACGCAACGGCCAGCCCAACTCCTGCTGCTGGGTCCTCTGGCGCTGGCAGGAGGTCTGCTCTGCGGCTACGTGGTAGTGCAAAACGGCTTCGCTATGGGGCTGGTTCTGCTGTTGGAGGCCCTTTTTGTTGCCGCGGTCATGGCCCATCCACTAGTCGGTGTCCTGGGAACCGTCGCCGTCATCTACCTGCTCCCCTTCGGCGTGAACCCCATACCCTTCGGCGCTTTTCATCCCACCTTCCTCGATGTCTCCCTCTCGGTCACCCTGCTCTCCTGGTCGTCCCGGCTCTTGCTGCGCCGAGACCAGGGGTTGGTCATCACCCCCACCATCATGGCGGCGCTGTTCTTCCTGGGGATGGCAACGGTGTCACTCCTCTTCGGCCTGGCATGGACCGACAGCGAGCGGCTGCGCTTCTTCCTCAAGCTGGTAAACAGCGTGCTGTTGGCCGTGACGGTGCTCAACGTCCTCCGCTCAAGACGCGACATCCTTCTCGCCGCACGGATACTTGTGCTGGCCGCAGGGGTCGCCGCCTGGTCCGCGCTGGCGCTCTACGCTCTTCCGGCCACCGCAAGCCGCGCATTCCTGACAAGCCTGGCGTGGTTGGGCTATCCCGCAGGCGGCGAAATCATCCGCTACATCGCCGATACCACAACGCTGCGGGCGGTCGGAACAGCCGTCGACCCCAATGTGCTGGGCGGCATGCTCATGATCGCTCTGCCGCTGGTCTTGTCGCAGCTCTTGGACCGGCGTCCTACCCTGCCGAGAGCGCTGCTCATCGTGCTGGCTGGCTCAATCGGGCTGGCGTTGCTGCTCACCTACAGCCGGTCGGCCTGGCTGGGAGCGGCGGTCGGCGTTGGGGTGTTGGGTTTGTTGGGGTATCGCAGAGTCTGGGGACTCGCAGGTCTTGCGGCACTCGCACTGCTCGTGCTTCCCCAGGGGAGAGCGTTCATCCAGCGCCTTCTGTCCGGGTTTTCTTTCGCCGATCGGGCGGCACAGATGCGTTTGGGGGAATATCAGGACGCGCTGCAGGTCATCTCCGAGTACCCGGTTTTTGGCGCGGGGTTCGGAGTGCCGCCTGAGATCGACCTCTATGTGGCTGCCAGTAGCATCTACCTACTGCTGGGGGAGCAGACTGGCCTGCTTGGTCTCGGAGCGTTCCTGCTTAGCCTGGCGATATTTTTCTGGGAAGTGACACGGACATGGGGAACAGGTGGGGCGCACGAGCTCTTGAGCATAAACAAAGGCGCCCTGGCCGGCGTGGTGGGCGCGCTTTGTGCGGGACTTTTTGACCATTATTTCATGAACGTGCAGTTCCCTCACACGGTCGCGCTGCTATGGTTCTTCATTGGCCTCACCCTGGCTGTGACGCGAGCGGGCGAATCCGGGTCTTCCAGCTAGAACTGTCGCACCACGCCCAGGACTTTCCCCTGCACCTCCACGTTGTCCGGCGTGGTGTAGATGGGTTCCATCTGAGAGTTGGCGGGTTGCAGCCGGACGCGGTTCCCCTCATGAAAGAACTTCTTCAGGGTGACTTCCTGCTCTTTCTTCAGCCACACGGCCACCATATCGCCGTTGCCGGCTTCGTGCGCCGCCTGCATCAGCACCACATCGCCGTCGTTGATCAGCGCGTCGATCATCGAGGTGCCCTTCACCCGCAGCGCAAAGACATCTTCCCGGCCCTTGAGCAGGTCGGTGGAGACTTCAATCTGGTCGTCGGTCTGCATAGAGCTCCAAGTGTCCGCCTGAGGCACCGGGATCGGGAGACCGGCGGCGATCTGGCCCATTACGGGCACCATGACCCTGCCGCGTACCCCTCTCCCCATTCTGACGATGCCACGGGAAACTTCTGCGTCGCGCCGCAACTGCCCCTGACGCTCCAGGATACGCAGGTTGTAGTCCACCACCGAGGTGGAACTGATATCACATCCCTTGACGATGTCACGGATGCTAGGAGAGTACCCCTTCTCCTCAATAAACTGGTCAATGAACTCTAAAATACGGTGTTGCCGTAAGCTCAATGGCTTTACCATCGATCTCCTCACAGGTCAGACTCCTCTTCACGCAGAGATGCTCTCACAGAGCATCTATCTCAGAGAACGAGCGTTCTACCACGATGTTACCGTGCCTGTGAGGAGATGTCAAGAGGGAATTAGAAAATTTGGTCTACTACTCTTTGCGGACCGCGATGAAGACCTCAGCGCCGGGCTGCACCCGCTGCTCCGGCGGGGGGGTCGTGCTCAGGACGCATCCGATGCAGACCCGTCCCAGCACCTGCGGCGTGAGTTCGCTAAGACCCTGAAAGTTGCTGTACTGGAATACTTTGAGGCCGCTCTCGGTCAGCAGGCGTCTTGCCTCGGCTTCAGGTCTGCCGACCACGTTGGGCACCAGGATGCCTTCAGGCCCCTTGCTGACGATGATGGTCACGCTGCCGCCCCTCTCAAGCGTGGTGTTGGGCGCAGGCTCCTGCCCTATCACCCTTCCCGCCGCCACGGTAGCGCTCCATCGCTCCTCCAGCGCCACGACGACTCCGGCCCCCTGCAGCCGCTGCATTGCCTGGGAGGCTTCCATGCCGGCCACCGACGACAGCGTGATCCTGGGGATGGGTGTCGGCGTCGGTGGTGGTGGCGCGGTCGCTATCGGCGATGCCGGCTGCGCGGCGGGGGCATCGGGAGTCTCTGAGGGCGCGGGCACTGAGGCGCGCCGTAGGGGCGGCGGCGCATAGGTCTGCTGGTCGACCGTGGTCAGCCCTCCGGGGTTCGCGGCGTTGGCAGCTTCCTGGAAGAGATACAGGCCAATCAGCCCCACTATCAGGATGCCGAGACCCAGGGGCAGCCACGCCATCAGCGGCGATGGTTTGGGCGGCAGCGGCGGGGGGATGGCCGGGACAGGTTCCGGCGGGAGCATTTGCAACAGGGGTTTTTGGTCGAGGCCCAGGTAGCGGGCGTACAACCGCAGGAAGCCCTGGGTAAACACCTTGGCGGGCAACAGATCGAAGCGCTCGGCTTCCAGTGCTTCGAGGAATACCCGCCGGATCTTCGTGGCGCGTTCCGCGTCTTCCAGAGTGAGTTGTTGGCGAAGACGCGCTTCTTGCAGAATGGATCCAAACCCCACCAGGCGCCACCCCCCTTGTAGATCGCATCGCTATCGACACTATGCTGGAAGCCCTGCGGCCTGTCAAGGCGGTTTCGGCCCCTGTTTCGGGGTGTTTTGAGGAAGTTTTAGGGGGCTCTTCCGGGCGCTGTTGTCCCCTCGCCCCTTGCGGGGACCGAAGGTGGTGAGCATCGTCCTGAGCTTGGCGAAAGGCCTGCGTACCAGAGGGCTAGGGTGAGGGGATGTCCGCCGCCACTTCTTATGTATGGTGAACTCTGCAGCGAAACACTATCAAGCGATTAAGGGGAATTGCGCTCCTGGTACTCGGGACTCTCTATAATGCGCTGGCGGATGAACTCCAGGCTCTGTCCGCTATCCACCCAGCGGCGGAGTCCGGCGTTGTCCGGCCCCAAAGGGTCGCGTCCGAGCAACTCAATATAGAGATCCCGCACGGCCCGCACCCGCTGTCCTTCTCGGCTGGCGGCAAAGGCCGCCTCCAAGTCCGCTCGGCTCATGCCTGTGCTCCGCCATGTAAACATGCTCTGGCAGTCGCCCGGCACCGGGTCACGGCCGAGCACGTTCAGGTACACGCTTCGCGTCGGCTGAATGCCGGCCCATTCATCTGTTGCCCTTATCACAGCTTCCAGGCTCGGCCGATCTACCCCGCTGGCCGTCCAGTATTCGCGCCCAGCAGTGTCCGGGTCGCGGCACAATGTCCTCCTGTAGGCCTCTATGACCATAAGGGTTCGTTGATTAGGGGTTATCCGAATACCGTTCCAGGCACCATTGCGGCCTAAATATGATTTCCATGTTCCAGTAAAACCATCACAGTTAGTATTCAGCGCGAAGCTGAAATCACCCAAATAGCCAATGACACCACCCAACCCATGAAGCGTCCCAACGATTGGGTCTCCGTAATTTCTAAGGCCTTCAGCACCTAGAAGATCGGCATCAGGCCCGAATTTCCCACTCGCTATTAGGCCGCCACGATTCGGCGTATTTCTTTGCACCCTCAATGATATGATGAAGGGATACCCATCCCTCTGCGTGTCCCAGAGCCCCTCCCAAGAACATTCAGCTTCAGCCCTTACCCTATTAGGCAGGAAAACTACCAGTTCCAAGATAACCAGCAGGCCGAGAGTAGAAAGAGCTAGGCGTTTCATACTCCGAGCCAATCTTATTGCTGTAGCTTTCATTCTGAAGTTAACTCAGATTCGCATTCAGCATGCACGCATAATTCTTAAGCCATGTCCGGATATTCCCCGAAGAATCTACGCCGGCAAACTCTTGAAATTCTGCACCACCGGTAGAAAGAATCCAGAGCGACGTGCCATTCGCATGAGATTGATTGCGCACAAAATCATTATAGTCGCTCCAAGAGGTCAGGCTTGGTGAGGAAGAGCCACAAGGCGTCGTTGTCGTATCTAGATTTGCGCTGCAACCCTTTGGAGGTGCTTCAAAGCAATCCGGGTACCAACCATATTCACAAATTCTTGAATCATACGCATTGTTGGTTATGTGATTTTTGAGCCAATCAGGCATGAACTGGAACAAATATTGCTCGGCTTGCCGGCCGGGCCAGAAGTAGCAGTTATACAGAACGCGCCCCGCCGACCCACCGTTGGTATAGCAGGGTGTTGAAATTCCCGATTTCACCCCGAAATTCGCATCATGCCAGGCACGGATTCCGGGAGGTTTCGGTCTTCGGCGACCATTTATCAACAGCCTGATAGTACTCAATAGTATTTCGAACGCGATCAGCACCTTTCTGCCCGCTGGGGGAAAGGGACTGGAACGTCACATCCCCGTTTGGAAAATAACTGGCTACACCGACAAATGCTGAGTTAGAAAAGCACGGAGGATAGAGCTTTATGTCCCGTGTGTGTCCGACATCCTTTTTCTGTTGTACCCAGTAATAGACATCACGATAATACGCGTTCAAATCATCCCACAAATGATCAGTTCGCAGATACGTTTGCCAATCATTGGGGTCATTGAACCATACCAATTCAGGTTCATTTCCGGGATAGAAAGCTGTTATTATGATATTACGACTTGGGTCAGTACAATAGTCATACAGGTCCACGATACGCTGGGCTAAAGCAGGAGGATTAAGCTCCTCACTGAATAGACCCGTCCCATATACGCCCGTTAGCCAATCGTTGTAGGTGTCAACTGTAGTGGTATAGTCCGAGGCAGGATACGTTGTGGGGTACATGCGGACAAAAATTTCCACGCTAGAGCTGATTTCTTGAAGATATGCAACCAGATTGGGTCTAGTATCTGCTATAATATCGTCGCTGAGGACAACCACAAATTGTGGGTCAAACATTTTGGCCGCAATTATGTCGTTCGGGCGCATATCTCCAGCGTTTCTGAGGTGCAGCCCGCGCCGTGCGCTGTACACCGCCCCCGTCGTATCCAACTCGTATGCGTTGAGCCACCCCCTAAGGTCGGTGAGATCGGTGGCGTAGACCGGAGTTCCGGAAGAGGGGGCATCGCCGCTCCTGGCCGTCCAGCCGCCTATCGTTCCCATGCTTTTGTGCGTCCAAAGACCCTGAATCGCGGTTTTTGCTTCGGTGAAGTGGACTGCTTTGATCGGCGTGGCGTTGGTCAGAGGATTATCCGTCCAGGAGTAACCAGCTTCACCGTAGGGCATGCGGTTTCGGTCTATCGCGTCCCTCAGTTCGTTAAGATCGGAGGCGCGGACGGGGCTGCCAGATGTAATCTCGTTTGTCCACTGTGTTGGCATGGCAGCACGGCCTATGCGTACAGAGCCTGGCCGCTGGCGTTGAAGGCCGTCCGACCGTTGATCTTCACAATCCCATCTCTGTCAATAAACAGGCGCTCGGTTAACGCGCCGTCGGCGCCCCCACTCGCTTCACGCACCTTGAAAGATAGGTATCCTCCCTTGGTGGCGTAATGCTTGGATTCTATCTGTGCCGTCACTGCGCCCGATGGTTTATCACTGAAGGCAATCCGCAGCGGGCTATCGGGGCTGTCGTCATTGAACACCGCAAATTGCGAGCCAAACGCGTCGGTTGCCCCAATATCTCCTGTCACCGAACCGGCGATACTGCCTGTGGCAATATCGCCCGCTTTAGCATCAAGCACTCTGTCTGGTGTCCCGGACGCCCCAATCCTAAGATTCCCGCTCAAAGTCGCCGCGCCCGCCAGGTTGAAGCTGCCCGCCGTCAGCGCGCCGCTCACCTTGGCGTTACCGGCCACTTCCAGCATCTCTGTGGGGTCCACGCCATTGCCCAAGCCTACGCCCACCTTGCCGCTGTCGTTGAGGATGGTAAACACCCGTCCCAGAAGCTGGCCGGAGGAATTGAAGCGGCTGATTAAGAAACGATTGGCCTCGACCGACTGCAGGGACCAGCGTGGCTGCCCGCCATGGTAGAGGGTAAGGGAGGCATTGGCGTTGCCCGCGGCATCCACCCCCACTTCTGCGCCACCGGAAGAAGACTTTGCCTGCACATTCCCTGCCACCTCCAGCGCCACGCCAGAGCTGGGCGCCGCAATGCTCACCTTGCCATTGGCGTCCACGGTCAGGCGGGCGGCCCCGCCCGCAGCGCATCCTCCGGGAAGAGACCCACCTCCTTGGCCACATCGCCGCCGTTGGCCACCACCACCTGCCCGCCGCGGAACGCTGATTTCTACGAGTTGTAGGCGCAATTATGGGCAGTTCTGCGGCTCTCTTGGGACATCTTGAACAGGGAAGTTGGTTCGGGCATCCGCGCCGTGTCCCCAGATTGCCGGGTAGCTGGGCACTCCCAACGTTCTTATCCAAAACAAGCGTGTGGTTTCCAAGGAGAAGGGACGTTCCGGACGCCCAAGTGGAATGTCGTTGAAATCCCAGACGGGGAAAGTGATCCCCTTCTCAGTTGCAACGCGTTTCTTCCCGATGGTCGGTGAAAAGCCCCGTATGTCGTTCTCTTTATCAGGCACGTCACTCAGGTTATTGTTTGTAGCGTTAACGGCAAGCACGACCTGATGATCCCATTCCGGCGGCACGGAGTTGCTGGTGCCGTGCGCTAAGACTATCGCGCTGATGTTCACTAGTCTCCCGCGAGCCGCATCGGACGGATCCCCCAACTCGTCATGGGGCCATACGATCCGGATCACTGTATCCACCTCAGCGGCATCTTGGATCCCTGTCGGCACAGGCGCATCCGGCTGGTAAGTGCGAGGATCGGTGCCATGGGCCCACACGCTGGAGTAGGTGCTGAAGTCGTCGGGTTGACCGCGGTAAGGGCCGTCTACAGTGACAAAAAAGAATAATGTGTCGCCTTTCGTCGCCGGGCTGACGTCCACATTGTCAAAGTCCCATACAGGCCAACTAGATGAGATCAGCGGTGGTGGGTTTATACCCGGCAGTGCTGCAAGACCAGTAGCAATTCGCTTAATGCCTGTTGCAACGGGCCTTGCAGGTGTGTTGTTGAGACCGATCCACAGCTTCGGAGACCCATCAAAATCACAAGCAATTGGTTGAAAGAGATTCTGGTTTGTCCCTGAGCCAAATTGCCATGGCATTCCTGGGGCTGGTCCCAATGCGACTCTTACATTTGCCAGAGGGGCATTTTGCACGGTGGCTGGCGCCCCCAAGCTATCATGAGGCCAAACTATTTGAATCCGCGCGCCAACTCTCCAACGTTCAGCCAGTGGAGCCGCATGTGATAACGTAACCACTTGCGAGAGGAGTACAGCCGCAGAAGCAACTATGACCAAGAAGGATTTTGGGGACGAAGCGGCACGACGCTGCTGGTTCATAGTCCGGTTGAGGTAGTACTGGAGATGAAGTCGCTCCTGGCATTTCCCAAGTTACCTATTTGTGTGTTAGAGAGAGCGTACCCTTCCCAATCGAGATTTCCTGTATCATCATCCACAAACCAACAGAGCGTGAGCACCCGAGGGTCATTCTGTCCACGGTTTGTGTTGTAGCCGTGCACCGCGGCATAGGCATTTTGCATCCAGCCTGTCGGGTAATTGTCTTTAGGTTGGTTATCATTTGAAGTGGCAGATCCAAAGCCATGAGTATTCGTTTCCGTGAGATAGATCTGCACGTTAGGCCACTGGCTTGTGGATATTTGCGCCAGGTAGTCCCTGAATCTCTGGAAACTCGCGTCCCCAGGGATTGTGGGATCGGGAGGCGGGTCTGCGCAGTCAAAGCTACATGACTGGGTTGGGTTGTCACACATCGCCGAGCACGATTGTGCCCACTGCATATACGGAGTGCCATAGCTATGAAGGGCAAACCCATCAGTGGCATCCAGGTCAGCAGCCATTGAGGAGAGCCAGTCTAAGTCTAAGTACGACCAGACGCTAGGGCCAGCGGCGAGATAGTGGGTATACTGGACTTTGTATGAATAAAGGTAATCAAAAGCGCTCGCGTAATCCGCGGCAGAGATTGATCCCTCGACATTGGGCTCATTTCCAGCTATGAAAATTGTCGCAACATCTATTAACGAATTCACTGCGGTGTTAAAGTTGTTTTTCCACGCTCCGTAGTCACCCGATCCGGTTGGAACCGCCAAACCCGGTCTCCAATCCATACGGACAATGTTCACCAAGCCATAATTGCGTGCGGCAGTGCACCTCTCAAGCGCTCCGCCGGTACCTGTAACTGCCGACTCGTTGTATACCCATTCTTGTGTCTGCGGATCGAATCTTTGAAGTGCAATAACCGTTTCCACGTTCCAACCAACATGCGGAAAATCGTTTATCCCGCTTTTGAACCAATGCACCCCTCGCAGGTCGCCCCACGTCTCGTAGTAGTTGAACCACCGCCGCACATCATTGATGTCAGAGGCTCGGATAGGCGTGCCAGTATGTGTTGAAACAATGCTAGGTCCATCCGGCTCCTGGCCACTTGTCCAATTCGGAATAAGGCCCAGACCTCGGTCACGCCATAAGGTTTGAATAGCGTCTTTGATCTCGGTGAAATGCTTGGCCCTTATCGGGATAGTGTTTGAGACTGTGGCCCCATCCGTCCAATTGGGCGTGAAACCAAGGGCAGTATTAATGGCCGCTCGCACTTCGTTGATGTGGAGCGCTTTTGCGGGAGTGGTGGAAGTTGCTGGGTGATCAGTCCAAGAAGTAGGCATCGGTTCAGCTACCTAGGCGTAAAGTGCATAGCCATCTGAATTGATGGCCTGGCGGCTGTCGCCAAACTTCAGACCACCGCCGTAGATGATGACGTCGCCGCTGGTCGGAACCCGCAAGCGCTCAGCTTCCACTGAACCATTCCAGGTCACTACGCGGAATCGCCCCGCATAATTATCTATGTACACGTAGTAATTGCTACCTGCGCCATTGAGCTTGAGCTGACCCCCTTCGTTGCCGGAGTCATCCCCCTCAATCACAAACTCGCCCTTCTTGTCCGCGCCCGCCGTAGCAAGATATGCTTTGCTGTCCCCATTCACTTTAGCGTCCATCAAATGGCCGCCTTGCGGGACTGAAGACGGGTTAATTGCCAAACCGCCCGCCAGGTTGAAGCTGCCCGCCGTCAGCGCGCCGCTCACCTTGGCGTTGCCGTCCACATCCAGCATCTCTGTGGGGTCCACGCCATTGCCCAAGCCTACGCCCACCTTGCCGCTGTCGTTGAGGATGGTAAACACCCGTCCCAGAAGCTGGCCGGAGGAATTGAAGCGGCTGATTAAGAAACGATTGGCCTCGACCGACTGCAGGGACCAGCGTGGCTGCCCGCCATGGTAGAGGGTAAGGGAGGCATTGGCGTTGCCCGCGGCATCCACCCCCACTTCTGCGCCACCGGAAGAAGACTTTGCCTGCACATTCCCTGCCACCTCCAGCGCCACGCCAGAGCTGGGCGCCGCAATGCTCACCTTGCCATTGGCGTCCACAGTCAGGCGGGCGGCCCCGCCCGTGGCGATGCGCAGCTCGTTCGCGCCACTGCGGTACAGCCCGGTGTCGGGGTCGCTGACGAAGGTCAGGGAGGGCGCAGAAGCGCCGCCGTCGCCCACCGCCACCACGCCGCTTGCCTTTATGTCGCCGTTGACATCCAGCTTTGCCGCTGGACTCGGATTATCAATGCCCACGTAGCCGCTGGCATTATCGATGGTCAGCGCGCGGGCGTAGCCGAAGCCGCCGAAACGGGTGAGGTAGAGCACGTCTCCATCCACCGATTGCATGGCCCAGCGGACCGTGCCGTCGCGGCGGAAGATCAGCCCGGCGTTGTTCCCGGCGGCGGCATCGGCAATCAGGTCGGCGTGGCCAGTGGACTTGGCCCTGATGTTGCCCTGCACGTTCAGCGCCTCATCGTAAACCTGCGCCCCGATACTGACGTTGCCGCTGGTGATGTAGACATTACCGCTGGAATCGACCCAGGACATGAGGTGCTCCTTTCGCAGCTACGCCGGCCGGTTTTCGCCGTCTTGGCGGAAGAGGATGCTGAAGTGCTCGCCGTCTGGCAGCGGCGCAAAGTCGGTGATGGTGGGGATGTAGATCTTCAACGCGTCCAGGAGCTGCGCCTTGCTCAACACCACGCCGGAGACGCTGAGTGCCGGCAGCGGTTGCGCCTGGCCGTCTGTGCCCGGGGTAAGCGGTTCTGGTGTGTCTGACGGTGGCTGCATGGCTGCACCCTACTTTCGCGGATGCGCGATTCCTGTAAGCAAACCTAAGTATTGGTATTATACCGCCCCGCAAACTTATGCTGTCAATCCCTTACGCGTGGGGAATCTGTGAGGGATTGCCTCACGCCGCCGTACCCCTTGACAGCGCCTTCGGCCTGCGCGATACCATTGCTATAGAAAGTACGTTCTATAACGTGGGGTGTCTTCTCGCCATGACCGTCCGACAGGTCCTGCATATCGACCTCGACGCCTTCTTTGCTTCCGTGGAGCAGATGCTGAACCCGGAGCTGCGCGGGCTGCCCGTCATTGTGGGCGGACAGCCGGGCGCCCGGGGCGTGGTCGCGTCCGCCTCCTACCAGGCCCGCGCGCTGGGCATCAGGACTGCCATGCCCCTTTCCCAGGCCTACCGTATCTGCCCGCAGGCCGTCTTTCTTTCCGGCCGCTACCATCACTACAAGGCGGTCTCCGACCAGTTCCGGGCCGTGCTGGCGGACTTCAGCCCCTTCCTGGAGCCTTTCGGCATCGACGAGGCGTGGCTGGATCTCACCGGCTTTGAGCCATTGTACGGTCCCGTGCGTCAGACGGCGCAGCGCATCAAGGACCGCGTGCGCGATGAGCTGGGGATCACCGCGTCCATCGGCATTGCCACGTCCAAGGTGGTGGCAAAGGTCGCTTCGGACCGGGAGAAGCCGGACGGCCTGGTGGAGGTGCGTCCGGGCAACGAAGCCGCCTTTCTGGCGCCCCTGCCGGTGCGGGAGCTGCCGCTGGTGGGCGGCAAGACCCAGGCCAAGCTGAAGCAGTACGGCGTCACCACCATCGGCCAGCTTGCGTCGCAGCCGCCCGCGTTGCTGCGGTATCTCTTCGGCGTCATGGGCATCGTGCTGTACCGCTTGGCCAACGGCCAGGATGCCTCGGCCGTCAATCCCGACGAGCAGGCGGCCAAGTCCGTCAGCCGCGCTACCACGCTGGCCCAGGATACCCTGGACCGCCGCATCCTGGACTCCCTGCTCTACTACCTTGCGGAGCGGGTGGCCGCTGAGCTGCGGGACATGGGCCGCCAGGCCCGCTGCACCGTCCTCAAGCTGCGCTACCAGGACTTCACCACCATCAGCCGGCATCAGACCCTGCCTGAACCCACCGACGCCCATCAGGACATCTATCGCAGCGCGCTGGCCCTTCTCGATGCGGCGCTGCAGCAGCGGCATCAGCCCGTGCGGCTCATCGGCGTGGGCGCGCAGGCGGCACGGGTGGACGGCGGGCCGCAGTTGCGGTTGTGGGACCAGACCTCCCTCAAAGAGCGCCTGCTGAACCGCGCGCTGGACGACGTCCGTGGCCGCTATGGGTTCCTGGCCGTCCAGCAGGGCCGCACCTTTGCCCTCAGGGGCAGTTTCTCCGCCGAGAAAGAGGGGTTTGTCCTCAAGACCCCCAGCCTGAGCAGATGAGCCGTCCTTCTTCTTGCGCTATACTCTCTGCAACCTATCTTCTGAGGCAGAGAGCTTTCCATGACAGACCCCGTCACCAACAAAGGCTGGCCCTGGGCGCAGGTCGCCGGGGCCGAGAGAGACCGCTGGCTCGAACCCGACGGCGACGTGATGGTCTTCGCGTCACGCCTGCACAAAGGCGCGGCCCGCCGGGTCTATGACCTGGGCTGCGGCCTCGGTCGCCACACCGTCTACCTTGCCCAGCAGGGTTTCGATGTCTGCGCGTCCGACATCTCGCCGGAGAGCCTTGCCCAGACCTCTCGCTGGCTCCAGTCGGAAGGACTGCGCGCCGAGGTGGTCTCCAGCGACATCACCCGCATCCCCTATCCTGACGCCTTCTTCGACGCCGTGCTGGCTTTCAACGTGGTCTATCACGCGACCAGCGAGGGCGTTGCGCAGTGCTTGCAGGAGGTCCACCGCGTCCTCGGCTCCGGCGGCCTCTTCTTCGTCACCTTCAACTCTACCCTCTCCGATGATTGGGGTAAGGGTCGCAAGTTGGATCACTACACCTATGTCAAGGTCGGCGGCATCGAGGACGGCATTCCCCACCACTTCACCGATCGTCCCGAGATGGAACGCCTGATGACGGGCTTCGATCTGCTCCGCATCACCCACAAGGATGAGTGGCTCCCGGAGGTGGGACAGCTCTCCCGGGCCGCTCACTGGCACGTCTTGGCCCGCAAATCCTGAATCGAACGCCCTCCTGTCATTGCTGCGAAAATAAGCGCCAGGATCGATTATTGTTCGAAGCCGAAGGCTGAGAACCCTTCGGCGGGCTCAGTGAGCGTGTTTAGCAATACACCAGAGGAGTGTCATTGCGAGGCCCGCCTAAAGCGGGCCGTGGCAATCTCAAGAACACGACCGGCCTTTGAGATTGCTTCGCACAGTTTATCCTTGAGCGTGCCGAAGGGCTCGCAATGACAGTTGCTAAACACTCTCGGCGCGGTCCCCGTTGACATTCTATCCCCATCTTCTACAATGACCATGCAAACTATGAATACGCTCTCCGTCTCCCTGAAGCCCACAAATACCATCCGCTGGCCCTGGCTCGTTGGGGCAGGACTCACCATGGCGACGTGTTGGACGTTGCTCTGGACCGTCCACACCTTCTGGAACCCGCTCTTTTTCGTAGGGCTATGGACCAGCGCCACAATCCTGGCTCGCACACTTCAGGGAGAGCATCCCCTGCCGCTGCCGCGCCAGCCACTCTTAATGGTGCTGTCTGCCCCAATGTGGTGGTGGTTTGAGATGGTTAACGGCGCCGTGGACAACTGGAAATACCAGGGGGCCGAAACCTACTCCCCCGGTCTCTACTTTATCTTCGCCACCCTGGCGTTTTCCACCGTTGTCCCCGCGCTGGACACTGCCTGGCGGGCCTGCTTTCGCGCGGCGAAACTGGCGCAGCTTCCCAGAATACGTATAAGTACCGCGTGGGGTGTGGGGGAGATGGTTGCGGGCGTGGCCTCCCAGATCCTCGTGTTCCTCCTTCCCACTTACTTCTACGCCTTCGTCTGGCTCGCTCCCTTCCTGGTCATGGACGGCATCGTCGGGCTTCTCGGAGGCCCCAGCATCGCCCGGGAGATACGTCATCGGCACTGGCAGTTGCCGCTGGCCGTGGGCGCGGCGGGCATCCTCTGCGGCTTCTTCTGGGAGTTCTGGAACTTCTGGGCCATGCCCAAGTGGACATACGACATTCCGTACGTCCACTTCCTCCAGATTTTCGAGATGCCGCTCCTCGGTTATTTCGGATACGTGCCCTTTGCCTGGTTCACCTTTCAGTTCGTGCAGCTCGCAGAACGGGCATACGGCACAGTCCTTCAGCGCGCGCGCTGAGGCATCTCGATCCCCATCTGCTCCAGAGGGATGGTGGACTTGCATGCGCGCCGCGGCTACGGCGGTGGCACCGGCCGCAGCGCATCCTCCGGGAAGAGGCCCGCCGCTACCGATAACGAGCCGGTGTAGGAAGATGCTATGGACAGTTCTGTGGTTGCCCGGGCACGTCTTGAGCAGGGAAGTTGGTCCGAACGTCCGCGCCATGTCCCCAAATAGCGGGGAAGAAGGGAGCATCTTCAACCCGTGCCCACAAATAGTAAGGAGCATCCGTTCTGGGCCCAAGACTCAATTGCACATCGTTAAACTCCCAGGTTGGAAACGTTACGTTATTTTCTGTAACTATTCGCTTTTGTGGTGTAACCTGAGTTGTCGCTCCGGTAGACGTGGCTCCAGCGCGCCAGAGAGACACTGGATGATCCCATTCGACTGGTACGGATTTATTCGTGTCGTGTGCGAGAACAAGAACGCCGACGTTCACCAAACCGAAGTTCAGCAAAGTGGTGTCATCGACGGAGACTGCGTTGCCATTGACGTCATGAGGCCAAACAATACGTATGATTGTATCCACCGCGGCGGCTGCTTGAGTGCCAGAAGGAACAAATTGCTCGGGAGCAAAAGTTCTTACATCTGCTCCATGGCTCCATACACTAGAAACTGTGAGGAAAGTCTGCGGTTTGCCGTAGAGGGGTCCTTCAACTGTCGTAAAAAGGTAGAGAATGTCGCCACGCGTTGCTCTACTGACGTCAATGTCATCAAAGTCCCACACTGGCCACGTCGACATATGTGGGGGCAAGCCTTGATAACGCGATGGCGTTAACCCCGAGGCAATCCGGCGTTGACCAACAGTAAGAGGTTTTGCTGGGGTATTATTGATTCCCATCCAAAGCTTAGGCGTTGCATCGAAGTCGCACGGCACAGAGATAAAGTAACCTTGATGGGCAACTCGATCGTAGCTAAAGCTCTGCCCAAGGGCCACTCTAACATTTGCCGCAGTCGCCTCCCGTGCAGATGTCTCATTGCCTAAAGCATTATGCGGCCAAACGATTTGTATCCTGGAGCCTATGATCATCTGGTCAGTGGTTAGAGAAAGAAGAGAGCGAGCACTTACGAGGTGCTCGACCGTGTTACTCCAAGCTAGGCAAGCTAAGACAGCAAAGAGAATCTTGGGCAGGTGTGATAGCTTTCTCATAATCCCGTGGAAGTGTTACTATTAATGTGGTCCGATCGGGCTTGAACTAACCTTTCATTTCCAGTCCCCGTTTCTGATAAGGCATATTTCTCCCACCCTGTGCGAGGATCATCCACGAACCAGCATAGAGTCAGTAACCGAGGATCAGAGCCGCTGCGGTTTTCGTTATAGTCTCGGACGGCGGTGTAAGCGAGTTGCATCCATCCAGTAGGGTAGTTGTCTTTGGGCGTTTCATCATCGATGCTAGCTGCACCATAGCCATGGGTGTTGGTTTCTGTAAGATAAATCGGTATGTCGGGCCACTGGCTTGTGGAAATTTGAGCCAGGTAGCCTCTGAACCTCTGGAAACTCGCGTCCCCAGGGATTGTGGGATCGGGAGGCGGGTCTGCGCAGTCGAAGCTACAGGACTCGGTAGGGTCGTCACACATGGCAGAGCACGATTGTGCCCACTGTTCATACGGAGTGCCATAGCTATGAAGGGCAAACCCATCTGTGGCATTCAGACCAGCAGCCATTGCGGAAAGCCAGTCGAGGTCAGCGCAAGACCACACACCGGGCCCCGCGGCTAGGTAATGAGTGTACTGCACTTTTGCTGCATTGAGTTCATTAAAAGGCGTCCGCATAAGCAGTAGCAGAAATGCTGCCTTCATCTGAAATATTAGGTTCGTTGCCAACTACAAACAGAGTAGCTACGGATTTGAGGGAGTTTACTGCAGTCGTGAAATTATCGATCCAGCCCTGGTAATCGCTTGAGACCGTGGGAACAGCATGATTGGGTCTCCAGTCCATGCGCACAATATTTACTAAGCCATAGTTTCTGGCAGCAGTACATCTCGTTACGGCAGCGTTTACGGCATTTGTATCATAACTGCCGCCGCTTGTTTGAAGCGCAATAACCGTCTCCACATTCCAACCAACATGCGGCAAATCAGTCAGACCGCTTTTGAACCAGTGGATGCCCCGCAGATCGCCCCAGGTCTCGTAATGGTTGAACCACTGGCGCACATCGTTGATGTCCGTCGAACGAATGGGAGTCGCAGTCGTGCTCAGGCTAGGGCCCCCGGGCTCCGCCCCGCTGGTCCATTGAGGTATCAAACCCAGACCTCGGTCTCGCCAAAGGGTCTGAATAGTGTCTCTGATCTCGGTGAAATGCCTGGCCCTGATGGGCGTCGTATTCGAGACCGTGGCCCCGTCAGTCCAGTTCGGCGCGTAGCCAAGCGCGCTATTAATCGCCGCTCGCACTTCGTTGATGTGGAGCGCTTTAGCGGGCGTGGTGTTGGAAGCGGGATAGTCCGTCCACGAGGTTGGCATGGTTCACCACCTAGGCGTACAGGGCGTAGCCATCCGAATTGATGGCCTGGCGGCTGTCGCCAAACTTAAGACCACCGCCGTAGATGATGACATCGCCGCTGGTTGGAACCCGCAATCGCTCAACTTCTTGAGAGCTATTGTAGGTGATCACACGGAATCTCCCCTGGTAGTTATCTACGTACACGTAGTAATTGCTGCCAGCGCCGTTAAGCCGGACCTGCCCGCCCTCGTCAGTGGTATCGGTGGGGTAGGCGATGATTTCGCCGCTCGCTTCAACGGAGAGGCGTGTTTTATTGCCAGTCCGCACCGCTATGCTCTCAGAAGTTGTTGTAGGGGTAATGTGTCCTTTGAGCGTCAGATTACCATCTTTATCGATGTAGTTGTCCGTGTTGTGGAAGTAGATTTTACCTTTACTATCATGGCTGGTGCTCTGGAGGGTAAGGTTCTCGCCTGACCCCGTGCCCCCTATGAGGACCTGGCCGCCCGAACGACCTGCTAGCAGCGCGTACACCGGCGTGTGATCCGAGTCTCCGTGAGCCTGGTTGTGGTGGGCATTGGCGCTGGCGGCGTGAGCGCTCACGTCCACACCGTCCACCGTGCCGACCAACGAGATATTCCCATTCAGGACGAGATTTCCGCTAGCGTCAATGTAGTTCAGTGCGTCGTGAAACCGGACCCGGCCCTTGGTGGCGCCACTGGTGCTTTGGAGGTCCAGGTGATCGCCGGACACTGTCCCCCCGATGAGGACCTGACCACCTGAACGACCTGCCAATAACGCGTACACCGGGGTGTGGTCAGAGTCTCCGTGTGACTGTAGGTGGTGAGCATTGGCGCTGGCGGCGTGGGCGCTCACGTCGACGCCATCTACTACTCCGTTGACTGCGATATCGCCGTTAACATCCAGCTTTGCCGCTGGACTCGGATTGTCAATGCCCACGTAGCCGCTTGCATTGTCGATGGTCAGCGCGCGGGCGTAGCCGAACCCGCCGAAACGGGTGAGATACAGCACGTCGCCGTCCACCGATTGCATGGCCCAGCGGAGGGTGCCGTCGCGGCGGAAGATCAGCCCGGCGTTTTGGCCGGCGCCGGCATCGGCCACCAGGTCGGCGTGGCCGGTGCTCTTGGCCCGTATGTTGCCCTGGACATTGAGCGCATAATCGTAGACCTGCGCCCCAATGCTGACGTTGCCAAGGATGTACGAGTTGCCGTCAGAGTCCACCCAGTTTATGTTCGACATGGTTACTCTCCTTGCGCCCCTGTGCGCCGCGGCTGGCCGTCATGGCCGAACAGCAGGCCGAAGTGCTGGCCGTCTGGCAGCGGCGCAAAATCCACGATGCCCGGCAGATACAGTCGCAGAGCCTTGATGAGCTGGGCCTTGTTCAGCACAACCCCGCTGACAATCAGCGACGGCAGGGGCTGCGCCTGCGCTTCTGCGCCCGGAGCGTTTGGTTCAGGCGTATCATCCGGTCGCTGCATGACTGCGTCGTCACTCATCTGAACCTGTACAATCTGTTGGAAAAACCTAAGTATTAGTGTTATACGCCCCTCCCTTATATTGTCAACCCCGCGCGCGTGAGGATTCTGTGAGGAAACTCTGCCCGGAAGCCTGCTTCCTCTGCGATGGCTGAGGACAGGAACGGTGCCGTTGCCACCATGGGCGCTGCCGCGCCATGGCGGGGCCCGTCTTTGTGTCTCCAAGAGCCTCCCCCTACCCCCTTGTTTCCTTCCTTGTTGCCGCCTAGTCGCCATGCTACTATGGGAATGAGACCCCATGGTGAGACGCATGCGCATCGTGACCACTGAGTACCCCGTCTATAACGTCTGGATCCAGCGCCCCTTCGAGTTCGACGGCTATGCTTTCATACCCTCTGGCGGCATGGACGGCTATCAGGAGCGCCTCCGCGTGCTGCTGGCCTCGCCGGAGGACTCCCAGACAATCCAGGTTACCCGCATTGCTGAGGAGGGAGTTGCCACCACGCCGTCCTACCTCTGGGATGGCGGCACCGCCATTGATGACTTTATGCTCCTCTTCTCGGTGGCCCAGGGCCGCAATGTGCACTACAAAGAGGCCACGTGGACGGCTCGGGAAGGCGCACAGACTGTCGCCACAGGAGTCAGCAGCCAATACACCAGCCGCGCATTGGTCAGAGGCGAGCAGGCGGTCAGCCCCTTCGAGGTCGAGCCGTACCTGCAAAAGGCCGTTGAACGGGTGCGGACGCCGGGCTGGCTGGACGACACCGCCTTCGCCTCAGGGGCGTTCTGGTACATCGAATCCCTCTCCAGCGCCAACTATGAGGTGCGCTACCTCAGCGCGTGGAACGGCCTGATGGCGATAGTACGGCGATTTTTCCTTCGGAACGGTGAGGGCAGCGGTGATGCCGCCTCGCCGGGTGAGATGATCCTCGCCTATCGTGACGCCAACGAGTATGACTTCATCCTTGACCAGCATCCGCCATTGTGGGAAGAGCTGGCCAAGGACTTTCTGGTGCGGCACCCAAAGGAACGCTACTTTATCCCTCGGGACGCCTACATTCAGGCAAGAAAGCTCCAGTTTGTGCTGCTGCTCTCGCTGCTGCATCAGGTGGACTTTGGCCAGGTGGCCCGCCGCGACCACATCATGCGGGCCATCAGGAGATAGCTGGTGTCCCAATCCCATATCCGCAATTTCTGCATCATCGCTCACATCGACCACGGCAAGTCCACCCTCGCCGACCGTCTGCTTGAATACACCAAGACCATCAGCGCGCGCGACATGTCCGCCCAGGTGCTGGACCAGATGGATCTGGAGCGGGAACGTGGCATCACCATCAAACTCCAGCCTGTGGAGATGCTTTATCAGGCCAAGGACGGTCTGGAGTACCAGCTCAATCTCATCGATACCCCCGGGCACGTGGACTTCACGTACGAGGTCTCCCGCAGCCTCGCCGCCTGTGAGGGCGCCATTCTGGTGGTCGATGCCACCCAGGGCATCCAGGCGCAGACCCTCGCCAATGTCTACCTTGCCATGGAGGAAGACCTGGTGCTCATCCCCGTCATCAACAAGATCGACCTGCCCAATGCCGATCCGGAGGGGACCGCCCGCCAGGTCCACCAGGTGATTGGCCTGCCGGAGGACGAGATCATCCTGGCCTCGGCCAAGGAAGGACTGGGCACCCAGGACATCCTGGAAGCCATCGTCAAGCGGGTGCCGCCCCCTTCCGGCGACCAGCAGGCCCCGCTGCGCGCGCTCATCTTCGATTCCAAATATGATTCCTACAAAGGCGTCATCGCCTATGTCCGGTTGGTGGACGGCAATGTTCGCGCTGCCGAGCCGCTGCTTATGATGATGGAAGGCACCATCGTCGAGGCGCTGGAGGTCGGCAAGTTCAAACCGGCCCTTGTCTCCGCACCGCTGCTCTCGACGGGAGAGGTGGGCTACATCGCCACCGGCCTGAAGAACGTCAGGGACGCCCGGGTTGGCGACACCATCACCACCACAATCGCTCCAGCCAAGGAGCCGTTGCACGGCTATCGCACCGTCAAACCCATGGTCTTCGCCGGGCTCTACCCTGGGGACAGCGCTGATTTTCCGTTGCTGCGGGACGCGCTGGACAAACTCAAGCTGAATGATGCTTCTTTGGCCTATGAACCGGAGAACTCCGTGGCGCTTGGCCCGGGGTTCCGCTGCGGCTTTCTCGGCCTGCTCCACATGGATGTGGTCCAGGAGCGCCTGGAGCGGGAATACGACCTGAACCTGCTCATCACCGCCCCTGCCGTGGAATACCAGGTCACCATGACCAACGGCTCCGAAATTGCCGTCGATAATCCCTCACTCCTGCCGCCCCCTCAGCAGATTGCCGAGATGCGCGAGCCCTGGGTGGAGACCACCGTCTTGACGCCGAACCGGTACGTGGGCGCCGTGATGGACCTGTCGGTCAACCGCCGCGGCGAATTCAAAACAATGGAATATCTGGAGCAGCCCGGCGCTGGCAGCACCGCTGCCGCCAGTGCCGAGGATGCGCGTGTCCTCTTGAAATACTTCATGCCCCTCTCAGAGATACTGGTGGACTTTTATGATGAGTTGAAATCGCGGACCCAGGGTTACGCCACCCTTGACTACGCCTTGTCCTCCTACCGCGCGGCAAACCTGGTGAAGCTGGACATCTTGGTCAACGCCCAGCCCGTGGATGCGCTGTCTATCATTACGCATTCTGACAAGGCTGCCAGAGAGGGCCGTCTGCTGGTGGACCGCCTCAGGGGCATCATTCCCCGCCAGATGTTTGACGTGCCCATCCAGGCGGCCATCGGCGGGCGCGTGGTCGCTCGGGAAACTGTGCGGGCAATGCGGAAGAACGTGCTCGCCAAATGCTACGGCGGCGACATCACCCGCAAGCGCAAGCTCCTGGAGAAACAGGCGGAGGGCAAGCGCCGCATGAAGCGCGTCGGTTCCGTGGAGATCCCTCAGGAAGCCTTCATGGCCGTGTTGAAGCTGCGGGAAAACTAGTGTGGTGTCCCTGAAGAACATCACGAAAGTGTCATTGCGAGGAGGCGGCGATGTGGCGGCTGGGCAGGGCCGACGAAGCAATCTGGGAGGATCGGAGAGCTTCAGCCACCCCCCAGACCTGCCTGTCCGGTAGGCAGGCTCGCAAGGACAGTACGGCCTGACTTACTAAGCGAACTTCGGGAACACCACACTATGTCCGGACAGCAGCAATGCTATACTCAGGCCATGCTACAGGTGGATGAAACCTTTCTGGAAGAGGTCACAACCCGCTACATTCGCGCCTCTCGAGTGCTGGATGACGTGCGCCTGCGAGCGTGGGAGGAATGGGGACTCTCCTTCCCGCAGTTGCGCATCCTGTTCAACGTGCGAAATCAGCCCGGCATCGGTTTGCGGGAGATTGCCGAGGCCTTCGGCATCAGCCGGTCAGCCGTCAGCCAGCAGGTGGACAAGCTCGTCACCCGCAATCTCCTCATTCGCAAAGACGACCCCGATGACAGGCGCCACCTTCGCCTGGAGCTCACCGAAGAAGGCGCACGCGCCACCGGTGAGCTCTCACGCGCGACCCGTGAGAAAGTTCGCACCCTCCTGAGCCGTCTCGATGGGAATCAACTCCAGGACCTCAACCGCCTCCTAGCCATCCTGGAACCCGGCGACGCGTCATGAGAGACACTTTTGCCACATTCACCCTGGCAGTGAATCGGGCAAACGACAAGGCCAACTTCTACTCGGTGGTCGTTTGGGGCCCCACCGCCCAGACTGGCAGTGAGGCCATCAAGAAAGGCGACAAGGTGTTCGTAGAAGGAACCCTTAATCCCAGACCGTACACGACGAAGCTGAAGCAGGAGAGCATGGAGATTCAGGTGTTGGCCGAACAGTGGCTGAAGATCTAGCGTACCGAGTGATAGGACGTCGTGGGACTGGCGGACTCATGCCACGGCTTTAAAAACAGCCCTCCACTCCGACACTTAATCAGCCAGTCGATGGCGGGGTCTCCTCAGCTACGTCTGCTTCTGTCTCTGGTTGTGCGTCGGATGACTTGGCCAGGAGGCGATCCAGTGCCTGCATAGTCGTTCCCCAAAGATCAACTGGCTGCCACGACGCTGGCAGTCGATCCTCGAAGATGGTCTGGAGCTTTGAGAAGTGGTGTCGCTCGATAAGCAAGTCGGGACGATCTGGCCATCTGCGGGGGCAAGCCAAATTATGGTAGCGGGCCATCCATGCATACTTTGCCCACACGTACGGCTCATCCCAGTGCATGTCTAAATTTGTCTCAATGTATTCCTTGTGATGTTCTGCCGCCGCTTCGGACATAAGCAAAAGATAATCTATGAAAGTGTGTCCATCAAAGTCTTCCTGAAGAGTCAAAAGGGCGATTGGTTGCTGCTCGAATGTCGTGCGTATAATTGGAGTTGACAACGCTTCAAAGACGGAATCATGAAGGATAAGCCTTGGATAGATTGCTACCTTACTCTCAGTATTGTAGGCATCCACTAGAGCTGGACCGTAGAGGATAGTCTCGTCCATGTACAACTGGCCTACTGAAATAGCTCCTCGAAGGAGATAGCCATTGGTGGTCATGACACCCTGGATTTTGCTAGCCAATAGAATGGCCATATAAAGCTGAATTCCCACCAGGGGGTCACTCCATGCCTTTCCACGAAGGAGGATGTTGTCCGAGAAGATGCGGTAGTCCCAGATATCTAGCTTTGTACCTTCGGGGAGCGGGACGTCCTTCAACGACATCTCTAAGGCCGCCTTGAACTTTAGCAAGGCGTCTGGGGTCAATTCGCGGTAGCCAAGGAAGTCCAGATAAACCACGACACAGCGTTCTGGAACAGGCCTCTTGACTGTGACGCTTTGCACATCCCGCCTCCTCTCTCGCCCCCGATGCATTGCCGCCTCCATAGTAGATACACCCGTCGGCTGATTTATGCAAATGCGCCGTTTCAGCTTGCCAGGCAGCTTGTGCCGTGCAATGCTAAGGCACATAAATGCGTTTGGCAGGGGAGCTTGAGACTTGAACGACGCCAAGTATCCGAAGTCCGTTGCGCTGAGGATGAAAGTGCACGCTGCTGGCTTGCGGAAATTGGAGGCGACGGATCAACTCTTCATACTCGCCGCCCGTGAGATGATCGGTCCTAACTACGGCGACCTAAACGCTGCCGCCAAACTGCGGCCCCTCTTGTCGGGCAAGTTCCCTACCGGCTGGACTGACCTCTTCACGGCGCTTCTCGATATGGAATTGGCGTTGGAAAAGACGATAAGGGCAGGACAATTTGCCCAGGTGCGTCCCACCTCGGACGACCGAGAGGAGGTCGGGGCCTGGTTGACCTGTCATCGAGACTACTGGGTCATGGAAATGGCTGCTATGACAGAACGCTTGGATATCCTCGCTTCGAAACTGATTCGGTTCTTCCTACGAAGTAGCGATCCGTCATGGAGAGGAAAGGAACAGCAAGCTAAGAGGCGCATCAAGGCTCTCAAAGATCACATTGGACCTATCAGTAATATGATAGCTCGTGGCCTAACGCCCGGAGTAACAGGGATTAGCGATGCCGGGCTGTGGGAGATATTTCTGGCGACGGAGCCACCTGCCCGTGGCTTGGTTCCTAATATGTTTGATGCAAACCTTATGGACATAGACAAGTGGGATGAGTGTATCCAGCAGGATACAGCCAACATACTTCTGGAAGTGGAATCCATCAGCGAGTTATTGTCCGGATACGTAAGAGACTAATAATACTTCATCGCATAGCATTCGCCGCATTGCCCATTTGTACAAGTAAGAGAATCCCATGACCAAAAGCGGAGAGCGCTGGCGGAACGTTCTGGCCCTATAGATAATCGACAGGTCCGCCGTAACTTGTAACGCCGAGAATCCCTGGTTCTCGGTAACAACGAGCAACTGGATACCGTTGGTCGCCACCTGATAGCACCCTTTAAACCGGGATGGCTGGCGTTCTCAGCGATGCGCTAGCGCCGATCCAGTTGGGCGTCCGGCCTAAGGAATTGTTCATTGGATGCCCGGACTATTCCGAACCATTCAGGGGCTTGTTCGTCTAATCTCCATTAGAAGACGAAACGCGCGCCGCGCGGCCCTTTTTGCTGCTGCTAGACTGGCATCTAAGGAGGTGATTAGACGAAGGGGCAATCACCCCCAGGTGTGTGTCCCATTCCAGCGAGTCGCCTGTGGAGGACTGCCACCACCGCTCGCCTTAGCCCCGGCCATCTGCTACCCTGCCTGTATGCGCCCTTTCCTCACACCCGTTCCTTGTCCTGAGGCTCTCGAAGGGCTCCCCCACAGCCGCATCATTCCTTTTGCTCCGTTTCCCATTCGTTTGCCCAAACGAATCACCTTTCGCCCGCCGGTTCCCCCTTCAGGCCGGGCAATCACGCACAAAAGCGCCATTCGTTTCCGGTTTGTTTTGCAGAAAAACTTTTTTGGTATTCTGTGCCTCGCCAGGCACCTGTTGGCACAACATGGCACAACATGGCACATCCGTTTGCCTTGACAACCCTCCGACGCGCGTCTAGGATCAAGATTCGGTCGTGCTAGATGGGGAGCCAGCGGTGCCCTGTACCCGCAACCCGCTATAGCGGGGTCGAATCCCCACTCGAGGCCCGCGGACCCGTAGACTTGCTCCTGATAAGGGGTGTTGACGGTCGGGTCCTGCGCGGCAGAGCTCTATGAACCCCGTCAGGTCCGGAAGGAAGCAGCGGTAAATAGCGGTCTCTGGGTGCCGCAGGTACGCCTGACCCGAGCTACCTGGCAGGCGTAATCTATTGGACCCGGGTCGACAGTGGGTGCACGGCCGTTTTTTGTATGCCAATACGTATCATCGTTCACCTAGCCTTTCTCATCACCCTCGCAGTCTTCCTTCTGGCGTGGAACCAGGTCGGCGCGCCGCAAACCCTGACCGACGCCAACAGTCCCCAACCCGAACAGGGGGCAGCCTTCTCCAGCGGTAACCTCGCCCTCAGCCTCTCAGACGCCGTCAGGCTGACCGCAAGCGATGGACTGCGCATCCGCGCGCAGGCGCAACCCAACGGCGGGCCGCAGGGTCCGGCCCAGCTCACGAACATCGGCGCCGTGCCTGTCTACATTCATGACCGCGGGTTTGTGACGGAAGTGGACGCGCCCGCCAAGACCGTCCTGGACTCGCTCAACATCGCCGGAATCGAGACGCGCCCTGCAGACCGCATCTATCCTCCTGTGAGCAGCACCGTGAGCGCGGGCATGCACGTGCACATTCAACGGGCAAAGCAGGGCATGCTTGAGGTCGATGGCAAGCGGGAATCCGTGTACAGCTTTGTGGAGACGGTTGCGGGCTTGCTCAGGGAAGCGCGTGTGCAGCTTGCTCCGGTCGATCGCATCGTGCCATCGCTGGATTCCCCCTTCAAAGACAACATGACGGTCCAGGTCACCAGGGTGAAGGAAGAGGAGTTGACGCTGGATATTCCGATTCCCTATCAGACATCCTCCGGCTACGACGATGAGCTGGAGTTTGGGGTGACCCGGATGGATCAAACGGGTGAGAACGGCCTCAAGAAGCAACAGGTGCGCGTGGTTTACGAGAACGGGCAAGAGGTCCGCCGCATCCTACAGAAAACGTGGGTGGAGTCGGAACCAACCACCAGACAGGTGCGGGTTGGCGCCCAGATCGTGCCCAAGACGCTGATGACCGCTGACGGCCCAATGCAGTATTGGCGCACCATGACCGTCTGGGCTACCTGGTACTCTCCGGCAAGCTCTGGGACGTCGCCGGTTCACCCCAACTACGGCATAACCCGGTCTGGGCTGCCAGCCCAGAAAGGCGTCATTGCTGTCGATCCTGGGGTCATCCCTCTGTGGTCGCAGCTCTATGTGCCCGGCTACGGCGTCGGCATTGCGGGCGATACCGGCGGCGGCATAAGAGGAAAAATCATTGATCTCGCTTACGCTGATGATGATCTCCAGGACTGGCTCACCGGTCCAGTCGAGATATACTTCCTTGGCTCCGGCCCCTCGCCCTCAGAGCTGCCATTCTATCTCCCGCTGCCCTGATGCCCACGGCCAACGACGCGGAGCCTTCACAGCCACGCTGGGCTGATGGCGTCGAGAGCCATGTTCGGGCCAAGAAACGACTCGGCCAGCATTTTCTGGTGAACCGTGGCGTCCTGGATCAAATTCTCGCCGCCGCCGAAATCACCGCAGAAGATACCGTGATAGAGGTGGGACCCGGCACCGGTATTCTGACGAAAGAGCTTGTGCAGCGAGCCGGTCGCGTGGTGGCCATCGAGTTGGATCGGGACCTGGCGGGGCGGCTGCGGCAAGAGCTCGCGGGGTTTCCCAATCTCACGGTGATTCAGGGTGACATTCTTGCTTATCCTCCACAAACGCTGATGGAGGCTGCACAGAATCGCGCCGTCTCTGAGAGCTTTGCCCCCTACAAGGTTGTGGCAAATCTCCCGTACTACATCACCGCGCCCACGCTGCGTCATTTTCTTGCCTCTCCAAACCCGCCAACGCGCCTTGTGATCATGGTGCAATATGAGGTCGCGAAAACAATCGCTGCGGCTCCGGGGGAGATGAGTCTGCTTAGCGTGGCCGTCCAATTCTACGGAAAGCCTGAGATCATCGCTCGGGTGCCGCCAGGCAGCTTCCGTCCTCCGCCCCAGGTGCATTCTGCCATCCTGCGCATAGACGTGTACCCCGAATGCCCGGTTGACGTGCCCAGTCAGTCAGCCTTTTTTGACGTCGTGCGGGCGGGCTATTCCGCCCGGCGAAAGCAGCTCCGCAATGCCTTAGCGCAGGCGTGGCACGTTGCTCCTGCGGAAATCGAGCGCTTTCTTCTGACTGTGGGCATCGACCCGTCGCGGCGGGCACAGAGCCTCAGCCTTCAGGAGTGGGCCAGCATCACCCGCGCGCGCTCCACAGTTGTGGTTGCTCCGCAATAACGTCCATGGTTGCGACATGCGGGGACAACTACTGGTGAAAGGGCCGCTCGTCCTGAGCCTGTCGAAGGACGGCCACCGCTCGTGGTTCGACAAGCTCACCATGAGCGGCTTGAGAACGGACGTTTCAAGGCAATGACGGCTATCACGCTGCGCGTCTATGGCAAGCTGAACCTCACCCTTGAGGTGCTGGGGCGCAGGGCAGACGGCTACCACGATGTCGCCACTGTGCTGCAATCAGTCTCGGTGTCAGACACCCTCGCCTTTCGCGCCGCGCCGTCACTCACGATTCAGTGCAGCGACAGGTCTCTCGAGGGGGAGGCGAATCTGGCGCACAGAGCCGCTCTTCTTCTCCAACAGACCAAAGATGTCACCCTGGGGGCGGAGATATCCATCGAGAAAGGGATTCCCGTTGCCAGCGGCATGGGGGGCGGCAGCGCCGACGCTGCAGCGACCCTCTTTGCCTTGAACCGGCTCTGGAGACTGAGGACCGACGATGCTGCCCTGGCCCGGATCGCCGCGAGCCTGGGCTCTGATGTCCCGTTTTTCCTGACTGGCGGCACCGCCCTGGCGACGGGTCGGGGAGAGCGCGTGGCCAGACTTCCTGCCGCGCCTGAGCGATGGTTTCTCATCGTGCGACCGGCGGTCGAGATCGCCAACAAAACCGCCAGGGCCTACAGCTACCTGAACCAGAGCCACTGGACGACGGGCAAGGCGTCGTTTCAGCTAGCCGACGCACTGAGAAATCGCAGTCCCATTCGGGAAACCAGCCTCTGCAATGTGTTCGACGCCGTGGTTCCGGGTGCGTATCCTGAAGTGGCCCGCTGGAGATCGCTGCTCTTGGACGTCGCTCCCTCTCCCCCACATCTCGCCGGCGCAGGCCCCTCGCTCTATGTCCCCGTTGTCGATAAGGTTGAGGGGGAGCGGATTATGGCGCAATTGCCGCAGGAAGACGGGGTGATCATGCTGGTCGCTCGCACCGTGCCGCGATCGATAGAAGTGGTAAGCGAGGAAGCGTAGTCTTGGCCCAGACACGAGTACGCGTGGCAGTGGAAACCAGCTTTCGCAGGAAAATGCCGGCGAGGCTGCTGCGTGGCTGGGCAGAGCGTGTACTGCTGCTCTTGGGACAGCCTGCTTCTCTCGGCCTGGACGTGGCGGTGACAGATGATACTCGCGTCCGCGAGCTGAACCGGCTCTATCGGGGTTTGGACGAGGAAACGGACGTCCTGGCGTTTCCCTTCCAGCCGGAGGCGGTTCCAGCAGAATACTACGGGGACACTCCACCCGACCTGGACATGGGAGGCTTTGTGTTGCCCGCCGGAGAGCAGCTTCTGGGGGAGATAGTCATCGCTTTTCCCTACGCCGCGCGCCAGGCTGAGAAAGCCGGGCATCCGGTTCGGGATGAGGTGCGCCTCCTCTTGGTTCACGGAATCTTACACCTGTCGGGATACGACCACACGGAGCCTGAGGACGAACGCGTGATGTGGGCCAAGACGCACGAAATCCTGGAGGCTTTGGGCCAGCAGACGTAGAACGCTCGTTATAAATTGCTCGTTTTCTCCCGCTGCTCTGGGGCTTATAATACCTACAGTGGCGGCGGTTCCCTTCCGGCTATTGTTCACGACAGGAGTTGCATGTCCTCCACGGTCCTCTATCGAAAATGGCGTCCCCAGACTCTGAGTGAAGTAGTCGGTCAGGAGCATGTGACCCGCACCCTTCTCAACGCCCTGGCCACAGGTCGGGTCTCCCACGCGTACCTCTTCTGCGGCCCCAGGGGCACCGGCAAGACCAGCACCGCGCGCATCCTTGCCAAAGCGCTGAACTGTCTCACAAACGGTAAAGGCGAGCCGTGCGGCTCCTGCACCATGTGCCGGGACATCACAGACGGAAGGGCCCTCGACCTCATCGAGATCGACGCTGCCAGCAACCGCGGCATAGACGATATCCGAGAGCTGCGGGACAAGATCTCCTTTGCCCCCAATGAGGCGCGCTACAAGGTCTATATCGTCGACGAAGTCCATATGTTGACTGATTTTGCCTTTAACGCGCTCTTGAAGACCCTTGAAGAGCCGCCGCCGCATGCCATCTTTGTCCTTGCCACTACCGAGGTGCATCAGGTTCCGGCCACTATCCTCTCCCGGTGCCAGCGGTTTGACTTCCGCCGTATTCCACAGCAGAGCCTCGTAGACCACCTCAAGCACATCTGCGATACAGAGGGCATCGAGGCGGAGACGCCAGCCCTGGAACTGCTGGTGCGGAGCGCTGGCGGCAGTGCGCGCGACGCAGTGAACCTGCTGGAGCAGGCTGAGGTCTCGCACGGCGGACGGGTGTCTTTGGATAACGCCCAGCAGATGCTCGGCATCACTGAGGACGCTCGGGCGATGGAGATACTGAGGGCCATCGTCCAGAGCGACCTCCATCAGGGTATGGCGGCAATCCAGGCAGTCCGGGAAGACGGCGTTGGCCTGCCGCAGTTTGGCAAAGAGGTAGCGTCCTTGCTCCGCGCACTGCTTCTGGTCAAGTCCGGAGCGGCTGACACCGTCGATGTCTCGGCAGAACGCATGGCTGAGTTGCGTAACTTTGCCCAGACGGTGAACCTCAGCACCGTGCAGAAGGCGCTGCTTGCCTTCAGCCAGGCGGATTTTCGCTCAGACCCTGGCTCGTCTCTCCCCCTGGAGCTTGCCCTGGTTGATACTGTGCTCTCAGCACAAACTCAGAGCGAAGAGCGGCCGCCGAACCAGCCCATCGCATCGGCGCCGAGAGAAAGGACGCCCGCATCCTCAGCTCCGCCGCGTGAGCCGGCGCCCGCTTACCGGCCCTCACGACCAGCGGCAAGCCTTGCGGCTCCTGCAACGCCTGCTCCCATGCCCCGGATAGAACGGCCTGTGCCAAGCCTTGCGGCTCCCGCAGTAGCTGCTGACACGCCATCGCCAACAGCGGCACAAAAGTCAATCGCAGCCGACGGCTCGGAGTTGGAGCAGATCCGCCAGGTTATCCGAGAAGTGAAAGTCCCGCAGATCAAGTTTGTGGAGAGTCTGCTGCATAGCAATGGCTGCCAAGTAGAGAACGTGGATGGGGTGACAATTATCCTGGGTTTTAAGCCGAACCTGGCAATTCATAAAGACAGGGTGGAAAAGCCGGAGAACCTTCGCTTCGTTGAACAGGCATTGAAAGAGCTGACGGGGAAAGATTATCGTATCCGTTGCGTTATCACTAACGGTGAGCGTCCTGCATCCCAGCAGGCTGAGCCGGGCCATCTGGTGCAAGCAGCCCTGAACGCCGGCGCCCGCCGTATTTCTCACGAGCCACAGGAGGCACAATGAATAGAGACCTGCTCAGGCAAGCCCAGCAGCTCCAGGCCAGGATGGCAAAGGTGCAGGAGGAGCTTGGCAGTGAGCTGGTGGAGGCAACTGCCGGCGGCGGAGCCGTCACGGTGGTCATCAACGGCCACCAGGTGCTGCAATCGATCAAAATTCAGCCGGAAGCCGTCGACCCCGAGGATGTGGGGATGCTGGAAGACCTGGTGACCGCTGCCGTCAACGAAGCCCTGGAGAAGTCAAAGTCACTTGCTTCCGAGCGGCTTGGCGCGCTGACAGGCGGCTTCAAGATCCCCGGACTGGGGTAAGGGAAGGCATGAGAATCTTCAGGCCGGATGGCCATTTACGTTGACGTCCTACTCCGGCCTGTCCGGCCCCATGGCGCGGCTTATCGACGAGCTGAGCAAACTGCCTGGCATCGGCCCAAAATCGGCGCAGCGCCTGGCCTATCACCTCCTGCGTGTTCCCGAAGACCAGGCCCGTGACCTCGCCGCCGCTATCACGGAGATGAAGGCAAGGAGCATGCTCTGCGCCGTCTGTCAGAACATCACGGAGACCTCGCCTTGCTCACTCTGTCGCGACGTGGGTCGGGACAACACCAAGATATGTGTCGTCGCAGAGCCGCTGGACCTCCTAGCCCTGGAGCGGGCCAGGGGATACCGCGGCCTCTATCACGTGCTCCACGGCGTCATTTCCCCCATGGATGGCATTGGGCCGGAGCAGCTCAAGGTGAGGGAACTCCTAATGCGCTTGCAGGATGGCGGGGTACAGGAGATCATAATGGCAACGAACCCCACGGTAGAGGGAGAGGCGACGGCTATGTACCTGCACCGCCTCATCGCACCTCTTGGCATCAAGGTCACCCGCCTAGCCCGCGGACTGCCCGCCGGCGCCGACCTGGAGTACGCGGATGAGGTGACCCTCTCCCGCGCGATGGAAGGCCGGCAGGAAGTGACGATGTAGGGCTATGTCACGTATCGCCGCACAGACGAACAAGCTATGACGGCCCCCCGCATCTACCGAACGGAAGCCATCGTCCTGCGCCACGCGCGCTATGGCGAGGCCGGCCGTCTGCTGACTATCTTCACCCCCCATCTGGGGAAGCTCCGCGTCGTCGCCAAGGGTGTCCTGCGTCCCACCAGCCACATGGCGGGACACGTGGAGGTGCTGACCCGCGCCGCGCTGCTCATCGCGCGCTCGCGCTCCTACGATATTGTCACTCAGGCCCAGACCCTGGACAGCAACGTGGCGCTCAGGGATGATCTCCAGCGCATGTCCCGGGCCCTCTATGTTGCGGAGTTGGTGGACCGGCTGTCTGAAGAGCATCACGAGAACTATCCTGCGTACCAGCAGTTCCTGCAGGTGCTACAGTGGCTGATAATTGCGGAAGACCTGGACGTCCCCATCAGGTTCTTTGAGCTGCGGCTCCTGGACCTGTCAGGATATAAGCCGGAGCTGTACGTTTGTCTGCAATGCAAGCAGACGCTTCAAGAGCAACCGAACGGGTTCAGCGGGGCTGCTGGAGGAACACTCTGTCCCCAGTGCGCGCTCGGCGACGCAGAGGCGCGGACCGTCTCGGTGGCCGCGCAGAAAGTGCTGCGGCTTTTGTTGTCGGGAGACCTGGCCAGAGCGCAGCGCCTCCGGCTGCCGGCGGCAGTTTCCAGGGAGCTGGATGCGCACATGCGCCACTACCTGCCCCATGTAACAGAGCGAGAGCTGCGCTCCGCGGCTTTCCTGGACGCCGTCCGCGCGACGCAGCCGTCGGGCGGCTAGGGGAGACCCGCGGGTTGGCGACCATCATCATTACCCTGAAGCAGGAGTCCTATGCTCCCCATCTCTGACGCCGGAGCGCGGGCCGGCCGCGTTCCCATTGTCACCGTTGCGATCATCTCACTGAACATCCTGGTCTTCTTTTACCAGTTGTCTCTGGACGCCCGCGCCCTTGACCGCTCTGTTCTGGCGTACGGCGTGATTCCCTTCGAGATCACTTCAGGGCGTGACCTGGCGCCAACCATACCCTTGCCAATCTGGACGACTCTCTTCACGTCCATGTTCATGCATGGCGGATGGATGCACATCATCGGAAATATGCTCTATCTATGGATATTTGGGGACAATATCGAGGACGCGCTGGGCCATGGCGTCTACTTTGTGTTCTATCTCGTCTGTGGACTTGCCGCGGCGGGCGCGCAGATCTTCGCCGACCCGGCATCGACCATCCCCAGCATCGGGGCAAGCGGCGCAGTGGCGGGCGTCCTGGGGGCCTACCTTCTGCTGTATCCCACCCACCGTATCAACAGCCTGATCTTCTTGGGATACTTCGTGCGTGTGGTGCAGCTCCCAGCCGTGCTCGTCCTGGGGTTCTGGATCGTGCTCCAGCTCTTCAGCGGGATATCCGCTGCCGGCGCGCAGACAGACGTCGCGTATTGGGCACATGTCGGAGGTTTTGTTGCGGGGATGGCGCTCATCCTGCCCGTTTTCATCATGCAGCGGCGGAGGGCGAGCAGGAGGAGCTATGAGAGGTGATGCTGCGTGCGGCTCCTTAGCCGGCCGCTGAAGAAAGCATAGAGGTGTTGCCTGAGGTCGTAGATCTCATCGAGTCTGAGGACTCTTCAGAGTCTGAACGACCTGAAAGGGCTCTTGAAGCATGTCTGAGCACTGCCGAAGGGGCATCGCTCGCCAGAGGCGACACAGTCGTCCGCCGTTCGTTTAGAGAGCCTCAACAAACGGCGGCTATCGGATTTTTCAGCAGCTTATTTAGAAGACGATCACTCCTCGCCCCAGCTTGCAGGCCTCCAGGTCCTGGTACGCCTCGTTGATCTGGTCCAGCGAGTACCGCCGCGTCACCAGTCGCCCGATGTCCAGCCTGCCGCGACGGTAGAGGTCGATGAGCCGCGGCATATCCTGGTGTGGACGGGAACTGCCGTAGTAGCACCCTTTGATGGTCTTCTCCAGTCGCGTCAGCGCCACCGCTTCTATCGACGCCTTGTCTCCCACCGGCGCAAGGCCCACAATAACCGCGGTGCCGCCCTTGCGGGCCATTTCGATGGCCATCTCGGTGGTATGGCCTCCGCCGTAGGCTTCGAAAGCAAAGTCTGCCCCACCGTCCGTGATCTCACGTACCTTTTGCAATGCTCCCTCGTCTGCGGCGTTCACTGCATGTGTCGCTCCGAACTGGCGGGCGAAGTCCAGTTGTTCGTCCAGCACGTCCACGGCCACAATGGTGGTTGCGCCTGCAATACGGGCGCCCTGGACGATGTTCAGTCCCACGCCACCACATCCCACCACAACCACCGAGCTGCCGGGCGTGACCTTTGCGTTGAACAGCGCCGCTCCCACTCCGGTGGTTACCGAGCAGCCCACCAGCGCCGCGTACTCGAAGGGAATATCGTCCGCCACCGGGATGCACCCGCTCTCCGGCACCACGGTCCGCTCGGCGAAACAGGATACCTTGCCCATGTTGGTGATCTTCTCACCGGCGGTGGTGAAGTGCCGGGAAGTGCCGTCCATCATCACCCCTGCATTGACGCGAATGGCCGTATCGCACAGATGGGGCCGGCCCGTCTCGCAGAAATGGCAGACGCCACAGTTGGGCACAAAGGAGAGTATGACACGGTCGCCGGGCTTCACTTTCGTCACACCCTCGCCCACCGCCTCCACTGTGCCGGAGCCTTCATGGCCCAGAATTGCCGGCAGCGCAAAGTGCGCATGCCCCACCATGAAGTGGTAGTCACTGCGGCATATTCCGGCCGCGCCCACCTTGATGAGCACTTCTCCCCGCTGGGGCGGCTTGAGTTCGATGTCCTCAATCACCATTGGTTTGTTCTCCTGATACAGAACAGCGGCCTTGACCAGCATGATGGACCTCCTGCCTTATAATAGATACGAGTCTTGCACTGCCAGAACGAGTGCACCCGTCCCAGCGAATAATCAAACCTGACTAGTATTGGCGGACCAGAGCGTACTCCGCTAGGTCCAGCAGTGACCGACGCGCAGAGACATTGGGCACACGTTCCAGCGCTCTCATCGCAGTCGCGCTGAACTCCTTGGCAAGTTGCACGGAATCATCTATGACCGAGGAGTTCCTGACCATCTCCAGAACCCGCGCATGGTCATCGGCTTGCCGTCCTCGCTCAAAAAAATTCACGATGGGGTTATTCAGCGGGTAGCGATCCAGCAGCAGGATGGTGGGAAGGGTTAGCGTACCGTTGAGGAGGTCGCTCCCTGCGGGTTTCCCCAAAGTCCGCTCCTCTCCCGTGAGGTCAAGAACGTCATCCATGATCTGAAAGGCGAGTCCGATGTTCCTACCGTACTCCTTCAGAGACTGCACGTGGTCTTCTGAGGCTTTGCCCAAAACGGCTCCGGATTCGGTGGCCATGGAGAACAGTGATGCCGTCTTACGGTCGATCCTCTTGTAGTACTCCTCTCGAGAGAGCTGCCAGGCATGGGCGCGGAAGTGCTGCGAGAGTTCTCCGCTGCATACCACCATCAACGTCTGGGCAAAGAGGCGCATCACCCGGACATTGCTCGTGCGTGAGACCATCTCCGCCGAAGCTGCAAAGAGGTAGTCCCCAAAGAGGATCGCTATGCTGCCGTTCCAGAGTTTATTGAGCGTTGGGCTTCCGCGTCGCAGCAGCGCCCCATCAAGGGTGTCATCGTGCACCAGGCTGGCAGTGTGCAGCATCTCCACGGACGCCGCCATGGGGAGCAGCAGATCAAGGTTGTAATCAAACATCTTCCCGACCAGGAGGGTGACCGCCGGCCGCATCCGTTTTCCCGATCTCGAGAGCACCTGTCGGGCAAGGGAAGCCAGCCAGCCGAATTCGACCTGGCTCACTTCCAAGATACGCTCGTCGACCAGCGGCAACTCAGCAGCCACCGGAGAATAGATGTCGCTGTAGTCTACCGGTGTTTTTTCTGTGGTCATCTCTGTGTGACGTTACGTAGCATAGGAAGGCACATTGAGTTTGAACAAGGTCATTGCATTCTCAGAGGTTCTTCGGACAACCTCCTCAGGTAGAATGCCGCGCAGTTCGACAATCTGATTCACCACTGCGCCCACGTTGGATGGCTCGTTTCGTTTCCCGCGCTGGTTCTGTGGCGGCAGGTAGGGCGAGTCGGTTTCCGTCAGGAGCCATTCCAGCGGCGCTGCCGCCGCCACCTCCTGGGTGTTCTTTGCATTGGGGTAGGTCACCGGACCAGCAAGAGAAATATAAAACCCCTCGGCAATGTAATGCAATGCGGTCTTCAGGTCCTCACTGAAACAATGCAGCATTCCCAACGGGCGGCCTCCATATTGTTCTCGAACGGCACGTGACCATGTAGTGAGCACGTCAAGGGTGTCTTCCTTCGCCTCCCGACAGTGGACGACGACAGGCAAACCAAGCTGTGCGGCAATGTCTAGCTGTCGGGTCAGCGCCTCGTGCTGGATATCGCGCGGCGAGCGGTCACGATAGTAATCCAGCCCGATTTCTCCTATGGCAACCACCTTCGGGTGTTGGGCCAGCGCGTGCAGCGCAGCCACATCACGGAGTTGCATCTTTGCGGCGTCGTGGGGATGGAAGCCGACTGCGGCATACACGATCTCGTACTGTTCGGCGAGTTCAACAGCCCGCTCGCTTGATTGCAGATCGACGCCTGCCGTCACCACTGCCCGAACGCCCGCAGCTTCGGCCCTTTTGACGATGGCCTCAACATCAGAGCCAAACATTGCGTCATCCAGGTGGGCGTGACAGTCTATCATCCTGCAACACCCAAACGTGATGTCTCTTCTTCAACAATCTTCTCTTCCAGCTTGACGAACAGCGGTTCGGGAAGTTGCAGCTTTTGGCCAGGAATCGGCAGCACAAGTTTCCACCCTTCTTCTTCTGGCGAGCCTGTTTTGCCCAGGAGCCCGTGGAGCTTTTGCGCGCTGTGCGGCAGAAAAGGAGAGAACACTTGCTTCAGGGCTGTGATGGCCGTTATGGCGCCGTAGAGGCTGGTTGCCGTCAAAGCTCGGTCTAAACGCAGCGTTTTCCACGGCGCGCGCGCGTCCAAATAGCGGTTGGTCTCCTGAGCAAAAGCCATTGCCGCGCGGATCGCCTCACGGAAATGGCAAAGGCTCAGCGGCGTGCCAACTTCTTCAAAGACGGCGCTTGCATGCTGGATAATCGCTGCCGTTGCGGGATCGATTTCACCCGGTTCCGGCACCGCGCCGCCGAAATTGCGATAGGTGAAGGTGAGGACCCTGTGCACCAGGTTGCCGTACGTAGCGACAAGCTCATCGTTGTTCCTGCGCAAGAACTCCCGCCATGAAAAATCGGCGTCGCCTCCCTCCGGCATGTTGGCCGTAAGAAGGTAGCGCAGCGGGTCTGGCTCGTAACGGTCGAGATAGTCCGGGGCCCAGACCGCCCAATTCCGGCTGGTGGAGAACTGCTTGCCCTCAAGACTCAGGAACTCGTTGGCCGGCACATCGTAAGGCAGGTTCAGGCCTCCATATGCCATCAACATGGCCGGCCATATGATGGTGTGAAAGGGGATGTTGTCCTTGCCAATAAAGTAGTAGCTGCGACACTGAGGGTCTTGCCAAAACTCCTTCCAGCGATCTACCCCATCCGGAGTGTTCAACGTCTGCGCCCACTCTATGCTGGCGGATAGATATCCGATGACTGCCTCGAACCAGACATAGATGCGCTTGCGCTCCCACCCTTCCTCAGGCACGGGCACTCCCCATTCCATATCACGGGTGATTGCTCGCTCATGCAGGCCATCGGCGAGATAGCGCTGGGTGAAGTTCAGGACGTTGGGCCGCCAGTGTTTCTGCTGCGCCACCCAATCGGAGAGCTGCTGGTTGAGCACACTGAGCCTGAGGAAAAAATGCTCCGAATCCCGCACTTCGGGAGTCGCTCCGCAGAAGACGCACTTTGGCTTCACAAGCTCAATGCCATTGAGCGGTCTTCCGCACTCATCGCATTGGTCTCCGCGGGCGTGGTCAGAGCCACAGTTTGGGCATGTGCCCGTGACGTATCGGTCGGGGAGGAAGCGTGTGTCCGCGGTGCAATACATCAGGGGCATGCTGTCCTTGTAGATATACCCCTTTTCCTTCAGTTTCAGAAAGATGTCGTGCGTGACGCGCTCGTGGTTCTCTGTGCCTGTTCGGGTGAAGAGGTCAAAGCTGATGCCCATCCTGCGCCAGGTGTCCAGAAACTGGTTGTGGTAGCGCTCAGCCACGTCTGCCGGAGTCACGCCTTCCTGCTCGGCGCGGACGGTGACCGGCGTGCCGTGCTGGTCGCTGCCGGAGACCATGAGCACCTGATTGCCGACGGTCCGGTGGTAACGGGCAAAGATGTCGGCAGGCAGATAGCAGCCAGCCAGGTGTCCCAGATGGATGGGGCCGTTGGCGTAGGGCCAGGCGACGCACACAAGGATTCGTTCAGGCATACAGCATCATGACCAAAGTCCCGATTTCTGAAAAGGTTTCCCTATTGTAGCATTCCCACGCTTGAGTGAGGAAGGCATGTGACCATGAGGCCGCTGAACAATGATCCCCGGCAGCGCCCCCTTGACTGTGCTCGTGGCGAGCTTCGGCAGACCCTGGCAACACCGCCGATCTCCTTCGACAAGGCTCAGGGCAAGGTTCCGACAAAGTCTGCCGGCAACGGATCGGGCTGCCCACCTGGTAAGCCCCTACGCACACCTGAGCACAATGGCAGCAATGCAACAAGGAGCGAGTGTCACCAATCACCTGAACGAGTACCGTAAATTGACGATCTCACCAGCGAAGCATAGGATAGGTCTGTGAACTCATGCGCCAAACATGGGGAACTACGGTGTTGGATCAAGGAGTGACTGTGACTATAACTGCTGTCGAGGCCACCGTTGGCCCGTATCTTCTCCATGCGCCGTTGGGCAGCAGTGGACTTGCCACCACCTACAGAGCCACAGACACGGCATCGCAGAAAACCATCGCGCTAAAAGTTCTCCATGCGTACTATTCGCAAGAGGACGATGTGGTTGCAGCGTTCTTCAGCGAACTTGAGCGTATGGCAGCGTTAGATCATCCAAACATTCTGCCTCCCCTTGCCTGGGGAAAAGACGGCCAGCGCATTTGGGTCGCCTCTGAATTCAGGCCGGAAGGAAGCTTGCGGGCAACCTGGCACTCTCCAGAGAGCCTTGCCGCCGTCGTTCGGATCACGGCAGGCGTCGCTGACGCCTTGGAACACGCCCTCTCCCACGGTATCACGCACCGGAATCTTAAGCCGAGCAACGTGTTCTGGGACAAAAGCAGCGGCAGCTTGCTACTGGGGGATTTTGGTACTGCGCTCCTGGGAGAAAGAGCACACCCACTGCTGCGAATCTCCCTGACCACTCCCATGCCAGCGTACATGGCTCCGGAGTACATCACAAGTGGCGAGGCCGATCCACAGTCTGAGACCTTCAGTCTTGCGGTGCTTGCGTACTGGTTGCTCACAGGGAGCGTCCCGTATGTTGCTGAGGCGCCTTCAACCATGCACGCGAAGGCAATGCGGTATCAAATCACGCCGCCGAGCGAGGTAAATCCTGCGGTGACACCCGGTATGGAACATGTGGTGGTGCATGCCCTTGCCCCCTTCCCGCACGTTCGTCCCGCAAGTCCGGTCGTGTTTGCTGAAGCACTGCGCAACGCAACGCCCATTCAGCCAGAGGTCTCCGTTGGCCAAGAGCCATCCTTCACCCTGTCGGCCGAAGCACCGCTCCCGCTCCCAACAACGGCGATTTCCGGGATAATGAACGATAGGCTTTGGCAGATCCCGTCGCCCCGTAGCACGTTCAGAGAGCGGTTGAAACGCATCGGGGTCGTTGGTCTCATTGCTGCGGCATCTGTTCTTGGTTACGCGGCAGTCACACAGCCGCCCACTATAGGGGCTCCTTCCACCTCAGTTGCCGCAGATGTCGCTCCATCACACTGGGTCCTGCCCAGGTACGACAGTCTCAATACTGGCTTTGTGCCGCTTGCAACCAAGGACATCAAGGGTGAACTGAAGTGGACGTTCAGGACGAACCAGCCCTTTCAGGCGGCTCCCGCCACAGATGGTTCGACAGTCTACGCTGCCACGGGCGACAACCGCCTGGTTGCCCTTGACCTGGATACGGGCACAACACGCTGGGAATACACCACAACCGGCCCGGTGGACGCTCAACCGGTCATTGCGGGTGACCTTGTGTACCTTGGGCTCCGTGACAAACGGATTCTTGCAGTGGACAAGACCACGGGTACCCTGAGATGGCAATTTCAGACCGACAACCCGGTGACGAGCGGCGGAGTTGTCGACGCAGGAGTGCTTTTTCAGGGATCGACAGACGGAAAGCTGTACGCGCTGGATGCCGCCTCAGGCAAGCTATTGTGGAACTTTGACACAACTTCCTCAATAAGCGCACCTCCCGCCATCATGAAAGATGTCATAATAGTCGTGAGTCGCGACGGCTGGGTCCATTTTCTGGAGCGTGCGACCGGCCGCCCAAGGTTTATCTTCTTCACGGGAGGCGCGTTATATTCAGCCCCAGCCGTGCACAATGATCGGTTATACGTGCCCGCAGCCTCTCAGCAGCTCTTTGCCATTGACATCAATGAGCGGTCAAGTTTCATGGACCGTCAGATTTACTGGGCACAAGTTCAGCTCTGGATATTTCAGATGGGGCCAAGGCCAGAGCCGCCCAAAGGTTTTGTCTGGTCGCTGCGGTTGCGCGACCGCAATGCAACCGACCCCGCTGTGGCCCACGGTAACGTGTACCTCGGGACAGAATCGGGAAAGCTGCTGGCCGTTGACGAGAATACCGGGAAGCAAGTCTGGAGTTTTGCCAGTGACCATCCCATGATGGGGAGCCCAACCGTAAGCCAGGACACCCTCTACGCCGCTGATGACGGCGGTAACCTTTATGCGTTTGACCCGGAGACCGGCAAACAACAGTGGGTATTCACCGCGGGTGGCCGCAACCGGACCAGCCCGATCATCGCCAAAAACACTCTCCTCTTTACCTCTGAGGACGGCATTCTTTACGCACTTCGTTAAGGTGTAACCCCGCAACATGGATCTAGGAATCATTGGCCTTGCCAAGAGCGGCAAGACCACAGTGTTCAACTCGCTCACGCGTGGGCATGCAGAGACCTCCGCCTTTAGCCGCGGCGGCTCAGATCCCAACGTGGGTGTGGTCAAGGTGCCTGACTCGCGCCTGGACCAATTGGTTGTCCTGGATAACCCGAAAAAGGTGACCCCGGCTGAGGTGCGTTACATCGACTTTGCGGCGACCGCCGATACCTTCAGCAAAGGCGAGGGCATCAAGGGAGTTTTCCTCAACGAGATGGGCAAGGTTGACGCCCTGATACACGTGGTGCGCGCGTTCACCGATCCAAGCATCCCGCACGTCAGTGACAGCATCGACCCCGGCCGCGACATCGATACAATTAACCTGGAGTTGCTCTATTCCGACGCCGCAATCGTCGAGCGACGCCTGGAGCGCATTGCCGTCACCCTCAAGGCGGCAAAACCGGCGGAACGCGAAGCCGCCACCACAGAACAAGAGTGGCTCAAGGAGCTAAAGGTGAAGCTGGAGGACGGCGTTCCCGCACGAGAGATGACCTTTAACGACGCGCAGCAGCGCGTGATTGCCAACTATTCCTTGCTCACGGCAAAACCACTGCTGATCATCGTTAATCTCGGTGAAGAGCAGCTTGCAGAGACTGAAGACGTTGAGCGCTCCCTTCAAGAGCGCTTTCGGCGGCCCAATACTGAAATCCTGACAGTTTGCGGCAAGCTTGAGATGGAGCTTGCACAGATGGAGCCACAAGAAGCCGAAGAGTTTCGCGCTGACCTGGGAATCAAAGAGAGCGGCCTCATGCGGGTCATCCAGACATCCTACAGTCTGCTGGGATTCATCTCTTTCTTTACCACAGGACCCGACGAGACCAGAGCATGGACTATCCGCAGGGGTACGCTGGCGCCACAAGCAGCAGGCAAGATCCATACTGATCTCGAAAAAGGTTTTATCCGAGCGGAGGTGGTGCCGTGGGACCGCCTTCTTGGTGTGGGCGGATGGTCGGAGGCTCGCAAACATGGTCTTCTGAAGAGCGAGGGGAAAGGCTACGAAGTGCAGGACGGGGATGTGGTAAATATTCTGTTCAGCCGCTAGCGAATCCTGTACTATTCGCGTCAAAATGGATCTAGTTCATGAATCGAGTCGGCTTTCAAGAGATTTCAAAAATCAGACGGAGGGAGGCGAGCATCCTCCTGAATGCTGGCCATTATCAAGGCGCGTATTACCTTGTTGGCTATGCAGTCGAATGTGCACTGAAAGCTTGCGTTGCAAAGCAGACCAAACGGCATGATTTCCCTGACAAGAAGTTTGCTGAAGAGGTTTATACTCATGATCTAGAGAAACTTGTCAAGAAGGCTGGTCTGGCACCCGATTTCGATAGGGATAAGAACTCAGACCCATTGCTGGCAGTAAACTGGGCAGTAGTAAAGGACTGGAAAGAGACCGCTAGATACGATCTAGGTATAACAGTGGTGCAAGCGCGAGACTTGTTTTCTGCTTGTACAGCACGCAGGAGCGGCATCTTAACTTGGATTAGAAGAAGATGGTAGAGAATTATTTAACCGACGAAATGAAAAGCTCTGGAGCCGCTCTAATTCAGAAAATGGATGCGGCTGGTCTGCAACCGGATGCAGCCTTTTGGCTCTACGATTCAGAATCTCAGACGTGGAAGCTAGTGATTGCGGAAGTAAAGGTGGGCGTGACCGGTCCAAGGAAGGGATATCGACAAATCCAGGAACTTCTCCGTCAGTACTCGAAGCAAATCCAAGGGGTATCTCTCGATGATATATCTCTGACTACCCCAAACGCGCCAGTGGTTGCTCTTCTCGGCCGTGCCATCAAAACCGGTCCGGGCATTAGCGGGATCCGTTTTGTGAACAATGTTATCAACGGAACCCTGATTGAAGATGCTTACATATACAGGCTCTCCTAATAAATTCAGATTTGCGACAGCACTCCTATGAACGGTTCACAAGGTGACGACACCACCGTCCACTGAAGTGGTGCCTCCCCCAGAGAGTGTGCTACCATTACACACAATCACGCAGAGCTTAGAAGGCGTCAATCCATGGATATGGACTATCCTATTGACCTTCCCGAAGTGTTCAATATTATCGAAACGTCTGAGGTTATCATCATACGTTTCTCCACAGTGGAGAAACGCCTTCTCCTGGACTTTCGCTTCAACTCCATGGAACGTCCCATGGTGCGTATTGTCAACCGCGTGCGCAACGCAGAAGAGCGCTTCCGAGATCTAAGACGACTCCGACCGGGGCTGGCCCTCCCAGATAAGATCATGACCTTCCACTGGCCGAAACATATCGCGAGTATGGAGCGGCTCGGTATTGTGGGGCGGCTCGTCAACAAGTTCAAGACGTTGGGCTTTCCGGAATTGGAAGAGACGTGTTTGTCTATCATCGTAGAGCTGCAGTCGTTAGAGCAGAAAGAACTGGTCGCAGCCGTAAAGGGTGATGGCTACCAGACGCTCTGGGAAAAGAAGGGTTCGTAGTCGGGTATGACCCTAGACACCCAGGACCTGAAATACTGGGTCGGCTTCTCGCTCATCCCAGGCATTGGCAGAGCCAGGATATCTCTCCTGCAGCAGGTATTCCCCACTCTGGAAGCGGCGTGGCACGCCTCTGCTGAAGAACTCTCTCGCTCCGAGCTAGATCGTCGCACGCTTGCGGCCATTCAGCGCAGCCGTGTCCGCATCGACCTAGACGCGCAGATGGCGAAGCTGGCTGAACTGCATATCACGCCTTTAGTGTATCTCGATCCTGCTTACCCCGAGCTGCTCGGCCAGATTTATGACTACCCGCCCGTGCTGTACGTGCGTGGCGACTTGCTGCCTGAAGACAAGACATCGGTGGCAGTGGTAGGCACCCGTAAAGCCACCGCCTACGGCCGTGAAGCCACCGATTATCTTGTGAAAGGGCTTTCTCGCAACAGGGTGACCGTTATCAGCGGCTTGGCCCGGGGCATCGACACAGCCGCGCACAAGGCAGCGTTAGACGCGGGCGGCCGCACCATTGCCGTGCTCGCCTGCGGATTGGACATGGTCTACCCGGCAGAAAATCTCGGCCTGGCCAAAGAGATCATGCAGCACGGCGCGCTGGTGAGCGAGCATCCACCGGGAGCCAAACCGGAGGCGTCCCACTTCCCGCGACGAAACCGCATCATGAGCGGGTTGAGTTTGGGGGTCCTGGTCATTGAAGCCGGGCAGGATAGCGGCGCACATATCACCGCCCGTTTTGCCCTGGAACAAGACCGGGAGCTCTTTGCCGTGCCGGGCAGCATCTTCTCACCCGGCAGCAAGGGGCCAAACCGCTGGATCCAGGAGGGAGCAAAGCTGGTCTTCCAACCGGAAGACATTCTGGAAGAGCTGAACGTGGCCATGATAGGCCAGCAGATAGAGCTCAAGAGCATCCTTCCCGCGTCCAGCCTGGAGCGCAGGCTGCTCAATCATCTCTCAAGAGAGCCGACCCACATAGATGTGGTGGTGCGCTTAAGCGGGTTGCCCATCACTGAGGTCAGCAGCACCCTCGCCATGATGGAACTGAAAGGCATGGTGCGGCAGGTGGGCGCCATGAACTATGTCGCAGCGCATTGAAGGCAGATATTCATGCATCACGTCATAGGAGCGCCAAAACCGACCGTTGGAGTGCGCAATGCCGCGTAAGACTCTGTTTGCTCTTGTTGGGGGAGGAGCGCTGGTTGTCTTCATCGTTGGCATAGCGCTCTTTCAGGTGCTGTCACCGCTCCGCGATTCCTTGCCGGATGGCACCACGCTCTCGGTGCTGTCTGGAGAGGTCGCCGTACAGAAAGCAGGGGAAAACTCGTTCAGCCGGGCGGTGAACGGCACATCTCTCGAGGCGGAGGACCATGTCCGCACGGGCAAAAATGCTCGCGCCCTCATCACTTTCTTTGAGGGGAGCACCGCAGTGATCGAGGCTGACAGTGAAATGGCCATCACCTCACTTCTCAAAGGCCGCGGCGCTCGCCAGGCATCGACGGCCGTCGCCTTCCGTCAGATTTCAGGGGTCACATGGAACAAGGTTTTGCCAAACGACCAATCCTCCCTCTATGAAATCACGTCTGCAACCTCAGTCGTTCAAGGCTTCGATGCGACCTTTCTAGTGCGGGTTGAGGAGTCCGGCAGAACCGAGACCCAGGTATTCAACGGCACCGCATCCGTTCGGGCTCTGGCTCAGGGGACGCGCGTGCAGGTCAACCGTTTCAACAGTACGGTCGTAGACGCAAATCAGCAGCCCTCTCAACCATCCCAGATGACGCCGGCAGCCGAACGTCTCGTCTTTACTATAGATCCGGCGGTCTGGGCCAGAGTGATAGACAGGGAAGGCCGCTCAGTGGGGTTCGTCTCACCAGGACTCCCGATAAATCAGGTGCCCGGCGCAATGATCAGCGCAATCACCGCAGACCCGATGACCATTGAATTGCCGGTGTCGGAGTCAGACCGTTATGACATTGTGCTGGAGGGCGCTCAAGTAGGAAGCTACCGGTTCATTGTGCAGGGAATTAGCCGTGACCAGCCGGCGTTCATCCAAGGCGTTGAAGGCACAACCCTGCTCGGACAGCGGTTCCACGGCGTGCTGAGCACGGTCACTCAGAACGGTCACATATCATCCGGCAAGCTCGACGCCTTCGTCGCCCTGAACCGTGACCAGGGACCAGGGACCTTTGTGCGAACCCAGATCGCAGTGACATCCATTCGCGCGACCGCCACCGCCATGGCCGGCGGGGCGCGTCGTGGCACGCCCACATCCCTTCCCATCACGCCCACGTCTCCGCCTTCCACGACCGCAACGACAGGTCCAGCAAGTTCGGCCACCACAACCGCTACCGTCCCACCCACGCCAATAATCCTTGGCACGGCAACCCCAAGCAGCACCACAACAGCAGCGACTGCGACCCCCAGCCGCACCGCAACACTCAACCCGTCGCCAACCCAACCGCCCGCCATTACGACAACACCCAACCCGTCGCCAACCCAACCGCCCGCCATTACCGCGACTCCAATCAGAACCCCAACCCCTGCGGTGACCCTCACTCCTCCAGGAGCAACCCCCATTCCGCCTGCAACACCGACACCCGTGTCAAGCGCAACACCTCCCGGAGCGTCTGTGACAGCTACGCAGGCGGCCACGCCGCCGCGAACAGCCACGCCGGGGCCGCCGCCGTAATCTCCACGCTTTACACTTTCAGGGAGCACCCAGGGCCGGACAGCTATCTCATAGCTGGCATATCTGCATTGCGCAGACCTGTCACGCTGCTGGCATTGTCACTCCAAGGTAAGACGAATACCCCCATGCATCTTGATGCTGATTGACGCGATGATCTCGCTCCGTTGCCTCCATGTCATCGCGCAGATAAAAACCTCTCAGGTAGTAGAGGACACTATTACAGGGTAGCGCCCTATTTTCGGCGAGCAGAGCAGCAGCGGAAGTTTGTGAGATGCGTCACTATGTTGACTTTCAAGGCCCGAACGATAGGATAAGACCATTAGTAATACTAAACATTAGGACTGTTTTAGGAGGTTACGATGTTGGCTCACAACTACACCGCGCTGCTATCATTGTTATCGCTGGCGGCCCTGGTCATGGGCTGCGCGACGGCGCAACCTGCTGCGCCACCTGTGCCGGGCGGAGAGGAGACGCCGGTATATGGCGGCATATTTAACAACCATCCGGGCAATGCGGACCCTCCCAGTTTCGACTCTCAGTACGAAAACACCATTAATCTCAACCGTCCGGTCGCTTCGGCCCACAACACCCTGGTGCGCTTTTCACAAACGGAAGCCGACAAGACCGTGCCCGACCTCACGGAGAAATGGGAGTACAGCCCCGACGGAAAAACACTGACCTTTACCCTGCGAAAAGGAGTGAAGTTCCACAACGGGGACGACTTCACCTCCGCCGACGTAAAGTTCAACCTGGACCGGCTGCGAGGCGTGATAACAACAGGGCCGGGCGCGCTCGTTTCTCCGCCCCGCAAAGACCTGCTCCGCGCCGTGGAATCCATCGACACGCCCGACCCCTCTACGGCCGTGCTCCGTTTACAGTATCCCAGCGCTTCCCTCCTAGCCTACCTGGCCAGCGTGTTTGCCCCCATGTACGGCAAGAAATGGGTGGAGGCCGGGCACGACCCCAAGAAGGAGGTGAACGGCACCGGCCCCTTCAAGTTCAAGGAGTACATCAGAGGAACCAGCGTTGAGCTGGTGAAGAACGACAACTACTGGAATAAAGGTCTGCCCTATCTGGACGTGGTCAAAACCTATATCATCCCCGACCTCAGCACCGTGCTGGCATCCGTGCGTGCAGGCCAGGTCATGTTCATGCAGCTCAGTCAGTCCCAGTACGAGACGCTGCGGCCTCAGGTGGCGGGCGGCGACCTCAAGGGCAGGCTGAACCTGGTTAACGTCCCATCGATTAGCGGCGGCACCTCGGTCTGGGTCAACACCAACAGAAAGCCCTTCGACGACCTCCGTGTCCGCCAGGCCCTGAATTTGGCCGTGGACCGGACGGAGGTGGCGAAAATCCAGGGCGGGCCGGACGCCGTGGTCAGGGGGTGGCTCCCCGCTGGCACCTTCTTTGCCCTGCCGCCGGAGGAGCTGGCCAAGATGCCGGGCTACGGCCCCGACAAGGCCGCAGAGCGGGCCGAGGCCAGACGTCTCCTGGCGGAGGCCGGCTATCCCAACGGCCTGACATTGAAGGGGATGACTCGCAACGAGCAAAGCTACATAGATAACGGGATCGTCTACGCCGACCAGTTCAAGAAGGTGGGGATCACGGTGGAGCCTGTTGAGGTCTTGGACATCAGCGTCATCTACCAACGATACGACGCGAGGGACTTCGAGATTAGCTTCGCCCGCGGAGGCTCCGGCACCACGGAGGACCCCGACACAGTCTTCGGCCAGTTCCACATCTGTAGCTCACCCCGGAACTATGTGGGCATCTGTGACCCAAAGATAGAAGACCTTTTCAACCGTCAGGCCCAGGCCATAGATCCCCAGGTGCGCCAGAAGCTGTCGTGGGAGCTGGAGAAACTGGTGCTGAACCTGGTCCCGGGCTTGTCGAATGCAAGCTCGTCGCCAGTGCCATGGGCGGTGAACGCCCAGGTTCGTGGCCTTGGGCTCGGCAGCAGAGCCAATGAACTCCGTTTGGAACAGGCTTGGCTGGCGAAGTAGCGAAGAGTAAGATAGCCAACATAACCGGAGGGCAGGCGGCCACACGTCGTGATCATGGGATTTTTCCCAAAACGCGTGAGAGATCATGATGCATGAAGAGAGCAACGAGAGGGCCTGAGAAAGGACTATTTGTATGGCTTGAAAAAGTTGCAAAACCTCACCAATAAGAATATACATTGCATGGTAGCGATTGTCGCTGCAAACTCGATGAATAAGCAAGGAGGAGCATATCATGCCAACCTATGAGACCGTTTTGTACGAGAAGAAAGACAAGATCGTCTATATCACCCTCAATCGTCCTCAGATCCTCAATGCCGTGAGTGACAAGCTGCAGGAAGAGGTGAATGACGCCTTCTTCGAGTTTGACGCTGACCCCGATGCCTACGTGGCCATCCTATCCGGCGCCGGTCGGGCCTTTTCTTCCGGCGCCGACGTGAAACAGCGGCAGCTCCGGCCCAGGGAAGAGCTGATTCGCCTGGGAGGGCCTGCGCGATCCAGCGGTGAAGGGCTGGGCCGCACCGTCAACTGGAAGCCCGTCATTGCCGCAGTCCACGGTTATGCCCTGGGAGCAGGCTTTGGGATGATGCAGGGGTGTGACCTCATCGTGGCCGCTGATGGCACCCGCTTCCAAATCCGTGAAGTGCAGCGCGGACTGGGCGGCGCAGGCCATTGGGTGAGCACCTATTTCTGGACAGGTTCCCGATTCGCCAACGAGGTGGCCATCACGGGGCGGATGTTCACAGCCGAGGAGGCGAAGGCCGAGGGGATGATAAACCGTGTTGTGCCTCAGGACAAGCTGATGTCCACCGCTGAAGAGCTGGCGGAAGAAATCCTCAAGAACCCGCCCCTTTCGGTGCGCGCAAGCGTGCGCGTGACCCGCATGTACGTGCGAGAGATGGCGCGACCAGCCCAGCTTTACACTCAGGGCCTGAAGCTTCACCTCACCGAGGATTTCCACGAGTCCGCTATGGCCTTCATCGAAAAGCGCCAGGCGGTTTTCCACGGTAGGTAGACCACTTTCGGAACGGTCGATAGGAGTCAACACGATGGTCCGTGAAGCAGACGGTGTCCTGAACGGCGTCCGCGTGCTGGAGTACGCCGATTTCGTTTCAGGACCATACGTAGGCAAACACCTTGCGGAGCTGGGCGCCGAAGTCATCAAGGTCGAGCCTCCCGCTTTTGGCGACTCCGCCCGGCGGAAAGGTCCATTTGCCCACGACAACCCTGCGTTGGACAACAGCCTGCTCTTCAACTACCTCAACGTGAACAAGCTGGGCGTGACCCTTGACCTTGAGTGTGCCACCGGACGGGAGTGGTTCCTGAGGCTCCTGGAAAACGCCGACATCTTCCTGTACGGCGGCAATGCTGAGCAGATGGATCGCCTTCGGCTTTCCTACCGGGAGGTGTGCTCGGCCAATCCCCGCCTCATCGGCGTCTACCTCACGCCCTTCGGGCTCAGCGGCCCCTACCGAGACTTCCAGGGCGGTGAACTCATCACCGCTCACCTCTCTGGCCTTGCCTCTATCACTACTGCCGCCGTGAACGATCCGGACAGACCGCCGCTGAAGCCAGGTGGCCGCCAGGCCCTGATGATCGCCGGCCTGCACGGCGCAATGGCGACCCTGAACGCTCTGTTCGCGCGGGAGGCAACGGGCCAGGGCCAGGAGGTGGATGTCTCCGAGATGGAGGCGATGTCTTCCTTTCAGAATGGGTCTGTCGTCCGGCAGGCCTTCGTGCGGGAGTCTGTGCCCAGGGGCGAGGCCCAGGGCAGCCCACTCTACCCCGCGCAGGACGGCACCGTTGCCATCAATCCGATGCAGGACCACATGTGGCGGGCTATGGTGGGAGTCATGGGGAACCCGGATTGGGCAGACCGCCCTGAGTTCTCCACCAGGGCCACGCGCACCGCCAACCGCAAGGAACTGGCTGAGCTCGTGAGCGCGTGGACCGTCCAGTTCCCCAAAGAAACATTGTACCAAGACCTCCAGGGAGCACGCGTCCCGGCATTCCCAACCAATACCGTTGCCGACGTTCTGCAATCCGAGCATCTGCGAGAACGTCGCTTTTTTGAGGAGGTGCCACTCCCTTCCGGGGAGAAGGCGCTCGCTCCCGGCCGGCGGTATCGGCTTCCCAAGGGCATGCCCGTTGCGCAGCGCGCAGCGCCCAGGCTGGGAGAGCACACGGAGCAGGTGCTCATGGAGCGGCTGGGCCTGGCCCGAGAGGACCTGATCACGGCTTTCGAGCTAGGGGTCATTTAGGGAGGGTAAACCATGACCGAGGGACGATTACCCCTGGAAGGGGTCACCATAGCCGACTTTACCTGGGTGATAGCGGGCCCGCGGGCCACGGAGTACCTTGGGGCCATGGGCGCACGGATCATCAAGATCGAAGGCCCGTATCGGCCCGACCAGTTCCGCAGCGCTCCCGTCGATACCCCCGGCGCAGACAGCAAGGACTACAGCGTCACCTTCTGGGGCCTGAACTACAGCAAGCTCGGCTGCACCATCGACTTCACGCAGCCAAAGGGCCGGGAGCTGGCGCTGAAGATCATCAGCATCAGCGACGTGGTCATTGAGAACTACGCATACGGGGCAATGGAGAAGGCGGGGCTGACCTACGATGACCTGCGAAAGGAACGTCCGGACTTGATCATGGTCTCAGGGTCTGCCCTGGGCAAGACCGGCCCCGGCAAGGGCCACGTCACCTACGGCGCGCTGCAGCATGCCTTCACCGGCCTCAACTCCATAACAGGATACGAGGGTGAGGAGGCCGGATCGGTAGGCGGCGCCTTTACCGATCAGACCACGGGAGCGACCCTTTGCACCGCCGTGCTGGCGGCGCTATGGCACCGGCAGCGCACCGGCCAAGGCCAGTTCGTTGATGCCTCCATGGCGGAGACCACCATGGCCCAGATCCCCGAGTTCTTCATGGACGACACCGTGAACGGACGCGTGGCAGGCCCCCAGGGCAACAGCGAGCGTGGGGCCGCCCCGCATAACTGCTACCGCTGCCAGGGGGACGGCTGGCTGGCCATTGGCATTCAGAACCAAACAGAGTGGGAGCATTTCACCGCCGTCATCGGCGAGCCAGAATGGACGAAGGACCCGCGTTTTGCCGACCAGAGCCGGCGCTGGCGCAACCGCCACGAGCTTGACCGCTTCGTGGAGGGATGGACCCGAACCCAGGATGCCACAGACGCTATGTTCCTCTTGCAGCGCGCCAGAGTCCCGGCGGGCGTGAGCAACAACAGCTTTGCCCTTTTTGAGAACTCCCATTTGAACGCCCGCGGCATGCTCGTAGAGCTTGAGCAAAAAATCGTGGGGCGCAAGCCGGTGATGCGCGTGCCCTACATCCTCAATCCCGGCCCCAACGGGCGGTACTTCCCCGCTCCCATGCTCGGCGAGCACAACGATCTGGTCTATCGAGAGCTCTTGGGCCTTTCGAATGACGACATCGAGGAGTTGCGCGCGAGCAAGGTGATCCTCTAGGCAGACTCCTGATAAAGTGGTTTCCGCTCGTCGTCCTTGTATCTTAACCGTGACGGGATGAAGATGACGGTAGGGGGCGTCGCAGACCGATTTGTCCTTGGTCAGAAAAGGCCGCAGCTCAGCGAGGTCA
>Ga0082335_1001253_pt1 | contig 56071 bp, 56 predicted proteins | sample Subgrocontami58m_FD_72375 | JGI IMG/M metagenome (GOLD analysis project Ga0082335, IMG submission 72375) | Subsurface groundwater microbial communities from S. Glens Falls, New York, USA - GMW37 contaminated, 5.8 m (SPADES assembly) (version 2) ... | reverse complement strand
GGGTGACTCCTTCATCGAGTTGTTGGTGGCAACTTGGTTCTCTCAATCCAAGCTTACTCGCAATTCGACAACCGAGTCATCCCTTCTTCTTAACTGAACCGTATTGGGGTTAGGGTGAGGGCAGCCCCACCGCCTCCCATATCGCACTCAGCACGGAGTCCGTCTCTTTGAGCACCTCCAGGTTGCTGAAGCGCACCACCCGCACACCCCTCTCCTCAAGGTAAGCAGTCCTCACCGCATCCGCACTGGCCTGAGCATCATCGAAGTGCTGTCCGCCGTCTATCTCAACCGCCAGACCATGCGATACAGTGAAGAAGTCCACAATGAAGGGGCCAAGCTGGTGCTGCCGGCGAAACTTCACTCCGCCGAGCTGTCTGTCCCGAAGTAGCTGCCAGAGCAGACCCTCTGCGTCCGTGGAGTTAAGCTCCCGGCATCTCTCCAGCAGGCTGGCTACGTCTTTGCCTGGGGGCATGGCAAGGCTCCCTGGTAAGTGCTGTCCGCCAGGCTGGGATGGTAACCCAGCAGGCGGGAATACTGGGAAGTATAGCAGATTGGCAGGGAGGGGGCTTACCCTCACCCTAACCCTCTCCCGCTGCGGCGGGCGAGGGAACTGCTCTCCCTTAGGGAGAAGCAGCCTTCTTAAAAGCCCCTTGACGGTGATAGAACGTATGTGCTAATCTTCGAGCCATAGAAGCAACGCAGGAGTGAAGCGAAGATTGGACTCCATAGCGGTTATCCTTCTGGGCCAGCACGTGGCCGTCCTCATCAGCAGTGGATTCAACGCCGTATATTTCTGGGGCTACCGCTCGCCGGTGGCCGGTAGGAGGCTCGGCGCAGCGGTCATGGCCTTCGTAAGCCTGGCCACCTTCCTCGAGAGCCTGGTGCTCTACGTGGCAGGCCAGCCTTCGGCGCCTCTTTACTCGGCGCCCTGGCTCGCGGCACGGCTGCTGGTGACCCTGGCATCGCTTTCCATTAGCGCCCTGATCCTTCGCCGGTGGCTGGGGAGGCTGTGATGCCGGATGAGACGCTGTTGGCCCAGGCCCTGGCCCGCGAGGACTTCGATTCCGCCGCCCGTTGCTTGCTGATAGGGATGGCGAGGGCGCTGGAGAAGATGCCCGCCGATTCCCTGGAGGGACTGCTTGACGTTATCACCGGGAGGAAAGATGGGCCGCAAGCCCGCCAGCGAAAGCCAGCAAAGAAGAGCGTCTAGCCCGAGAGATACGGGCCGGGTCCGCTTCTACGAGGAGGCCCTCAGCCAGGCGGAACAGGTGGCCCTCTCCCAGGCCCGTGACCTGGAAGGCCTGGACGAGGAGATCGCCCTGTTACGGGTGAAGCTCCGCTCTATGGCTGACGACCCTGAGAACGTGACCCCGTTCCTGAAGGGTATGGAGCTGCTGGTCAAGGCCGTGGGGGCCAGGTACCGGCTGAGCAAGAAGTCGCAGGAAGATCTGCTCCAGAGCGTCATGGGCGTTCTGGAAGGCGTCGGAGGCGCCTTGCTCGGAGAGGCCAGCGGTGGCTGACACGGCGGTTCCCGGCCTGCCCCCAAAAGTGGGGATGGTCACGGGGCTTCCGGGCCAGTCCGTGCCGTCGGACGGGCGGGAATCGCGCCTCGCCGGGAGCGCCGAGCCCCAGCTCGGCCCGGGCCGAGCTGGGGCTCGGCGCTCCCAGGCATACCACTCGCAAGTCCCGAGCTCAACCCCCGATTCTTGGTGCGACCGAGGAGCAGCGCATGTTTGATCTGGATAAACGAGACAAGGGACAGCTGGAGGAGGCGCTGGGGCGCCTGGGCCGCCGGTGGTGGGCCTCCAAGCCTGCCAGCGCCCCCATCAGCCTGACGCCCGGCTGCGCCTACGGCGTCCGCTACGCCCAGCTTCTGGAGGACCTTCAGAAGGACCTGGCGGAGGTGAAGATGCGCCTGAACGGTCTGCTCTTCCTCCTGGCCGGCGCCGTGGCCCTGGAGCTGGTGATGCGGCTCGTACGATAGTTGTTCAGTGGTGGTTCGATAGTTGTTCATTGTTCTTCAATAGTGGTTGGTGGTGCTTGATGGTGCTGATTGCGAGTCCAATGACCGGTTGAAGCGGGGTCCTGTTCCTGTTGCTTTTTCGCGGTTCCTATTTAAGGAGGTGACGCTTGGTAACTGAATTGATGCAAGAGGTAGACATACCCCGGCTGGTGCGGCTGAGGGACCAGGAGAGGCTGCGGGCCTACCGGGATAACCTCGACTTTTACAACGGAAACCAGTGGCCGAATAACCCCAAATACCGGCAGCGCCGGTTGACCCTGAACTACGCTCGCGTGCTCATAGACAAGGTGTCGTCTTACTTGATGAGCAGTCTCAACTTCGCGGTGAACCCGGTCGATGGGATGACGGCGGAGGAGGCCCGGCGGGCCGAGGAAGCCCTCTACCGGGTCTATCAGGACAACAGCCTGGAGCTCCTCGATTTGGAGACGGAGATCGACACGGCGATACTGGGCGATGGGTGCTTCAAGGTCATCTGGGACGCCGCTGAGGAGAGGGTGAGGATTACGGCGCCTGACGTCCATGGCGTCTTCGCCTGGTGGGTCGGTGACGACCGCGATCGCGTCTGGAGGGTCGCCAGCGTCTACCGCCTGGAGGCGGAGGAGGCGCAGGTGCTCTACGGGCACCGGCCTTCCGGCCCGGCCACGGAGGTGGTCGAGGTATGGACCGCCGCACGGTTTCAGCTCTGGCTGGACGGCGCCATGGTCCGGCAGGAGCCCAATCCCTATGGCTTCATTCCATTCATTATCTTTCCTAACCTGCGGGAGCCCAAGAGCTTCTGGGGTATCTCCGACATACCTGTGATGCGGCCGGCGGCCGAAGAGCTGAACCGGGCGATGTCCGCCCTTTCGAACATACTGGAGCTCTCCGGCAACCCCATCGCTGTGCTGGAGAACATCGACCGGGCGGAGGATATCGCCGTGCAGCCCGGCGCTGTTTGGGAGCTCCCGCAGAGCGCCCGTGCCTACCTGTTGGACCTGCTGGCCGGGGGAGGTGTGCGATTGCACATCGACTACATCGAACAGGTCAGGCGCGCCCTGCATGACCTCTCGGAGTCGCCCCGCTCGTCTTTCGGCGACAACGAGCGGCAGCTCTCCGGCGTGGCCCTGGAGATGGAGATGCACCCGCTGCTTCAGAAGGTTAAGCGCAAGCGGCTCATCCGTACCGCCGTTTACCAGAAGAGGAACGAGATGGTACTGCGTATCCTGGAGCGTTTCACCGGCGAAAGCTTCGCGCCCTACCGCTCCCGGGTCGTCTGGGGGCCGGTGCTGCCCCAGGACCGCAGCCGCCTGATCGGCGACGAGCGGGCCCTGGTCGATGCCCGGCTGCACTCCCGGCGCCGGGCCATGGACGAATTGGGTGTCCAGGACCCGGAGAGCGAGTTGGCCTCGATACTGGAGGAGGAGGCCGGTCGATAGTTGTTCGGTAGTTCTTCGTGGTTCTTCATAGTGCTTCATAGTGGTTCGTTGTGCCTTATTGTTCCTCGCGGCGCCCGGCCATCTCCTGGAACGGTGGCGCCGGAACGAGGAAGAACGATAAAGAACAACCAAGCACAAAGAATCACAACGAAGAACCATGAACCACTACCAAGCACTATGAAGAACTATGAAGCACAACCAACAACCTGGATAAGGGCATGAGACGGATTAATAGCGTAATTATGGCGCCCTTGCGGCGCAGGGACGAGAACGTACCGGACTATCCTGACAAGGGGTGCGAGCTGGCGCCCCGTTGCCTGGAGTGCACCCTGCCTCGCTGCCGGTTCGATACTATCGACGGCAAGCAGTGGCGACGCCGCCCCAAGGGGATACCCAACCGGCGGAAGAAGGAAACAGCAAAAGGGAAGAACCAACAGGAGGATAAGATTGGCTGACACGACGCTGCAAACCGAAGAGATCACACCGGCAGCCGGAGAGGCTACCGGCGGGAATTACGCGTACAGAGAGGCAGCCCAGGCTGCGCTATCTCCTGAAGCGACGTCATCCACCGGAGCGGACCGGGACGTGCGCCCGGAGGAGCGGAGTGGGCCCGGCGCGGACGAGCCGGCCGCCCGCGAAGGCGAACAGGAGGAGCCCCTGGTGCCCTTCAAGCGTGTGCGTGATCTCCAGAGCCAGAGCGACCGGCTTCGGCACCAGCTCGCTCAGCGGGACGAGGAGGTGCAGCGCCTGCAAGAATCTCTCCAGACAGCAGCCATGAAGTATCGGCAGGCCCTAATGGCGGCCTATCCCGTGATCCCGGAACAGCTTCTCTCCGGCTCCACTATCGAAGAGCTGGAAACCAGCCTGGACCGGGCGCGGTCGGCCGTCGAGATGGTCCGTCAAAAGCTGGAAGAGGACATGGCCCGCTCTCTGTCTATCCCGGCCGGCGCCCCCGTTCGCCGCGGCCCGGATACCTCCAGCCTGAGCCCGAGGGAGAAGATCGCGCAGGGACTGGTAGGCAAGTAATTGAGTCAGAGGAGGTAAACTATGTCGCTTTCCCTAGCCGAAGCCGCAAAACTCAGTAACGACCTGCTCCTGCAGGGAGTCATTGAGACCATCGTCTATGATTCCGCGATCCTGCAGCGCCTGCCCTTCATCGAGATGAAAGGGAAGTAATAGCTACGGGCATGATGCCCTCTATCCGCAGCCCGTCGTCATCAACTATTACATGGATGTTCAAGGTTTCTAGCGCTTGCCTCTTCTCTTCGTACCCGAAGCTCTCCAGATTAACGGCGGCTGTGGCGCAGTACTGCTCTATCGCTTCAAGCTGGTCCTTCCTGTCTAGAGACTGCTTCAGTAGCGCCTCTTGCTGGAGCAATTCTGCCCTGGCTTTCTCGCGCTCCCTGGTAATCCTCGCCATCTCTCGGTCTACCCAGGCATCATCTACCTCGGTCCGGCTATATAGCGTCACGGTTCTCTGCCCCTGTTGGTCTAGGGCACTGAGCTTCTTCTTCAGTTCCTTAGCTCGCTCTTGGGTCAGGTCTGGCGTTTCCTGGCGACACCGCAGCTCCTCGATTATCGCCCTTGGGTCTGAAAGGACTCTCTTGACCTCTTCCCACACCAGCTTCTCTGCGGTCTTGCCGTACAATCTCCGGGCGGGGCATAGGACAAAGGAAACTGTCTTGTTCTTCCCGGCGCATTGGTAGTAGGTGTGTCCCCTTGTCTTCCTCCCGTTGTAAGCCCGCCCGCACTTTCCACATCGAAGATGCCCAGCTAGGAGGTATTGTTCCTTGCGGTTCCGGTCAGCTCTCTCAAAATTGCGACGAAGTTGCTCCTGGGCTGCCTGGAAGGTCTCACGGCTGATTATTGGCGGTGTTACCCCAGGAAGCTCTATCCAGTCCTCTCTGGGCCGTAACTGCTTACTGGTCTTAGTGTGCTTCCTGTCCCGCTTAATGGGGTTCTTGGGCTCAACGTAGGTAGATTTGAAGGCGAAAGTAACCCCAGCGTAGGCTTCATTACGCAGGAGCCGTGCGACAGTGCTTATACCCCAGCGGCTACCGCCTTTCGGAGCTGGTATGCCTGCCTCGGTGAGTCTGACGCATATCCTGTATAGGGTGGCACCCTCGTCAACTAGCCACCGGAAAACCATCCTCACGTTCTCGGCTTCGGCCTCGTTGACCCTGCGTATCCCCTCTCCTGGCCCCTTGCCCGGAACATACGAATACCCGTATAATCCGTTGCCATTCCCTACTGGAAGGCGTCCTTGCCTCGCCCTCATCTGTTTGCCACGTGTAGTGCGGTCGGCTATCTTCTCCCGCTCTATCAAGGCGGCGTAACCCTTTACGTATTGAATTAGCTGACCCTCCGGGCTCGTATCCAGAGGTTCTGTGACGAAAGCAAGCGCTACATTGTGCTTCTGGCACTCTTCGGCCAAGATATAAGTGTGGACAGGGTTGCGGCTGAGCCGGTCGGTGGAATAGCAGATGACAACGTTAAGGCTGCCATCTCGAACCAAAGTCCGGACCTGGTTAAGTTCCGGCCTGTCTAGCGTTGCCCCGGACCAATCCTCTCGAAAGATGAGTCCGGGTGGAACTTCGAAGTCTTTAGCCTGTGCCCATTTAAGGCACCTCTCCACTTGACTTTCGAGGCTTGAACCTTCTTCTGCCTGTGCCTTAGTGGATACCCTGGCGTAAATTGCTCCCCTCATCCCTGCTGCACCTCGAATACCTACTCTTCTTCTTGGGCCTGCCCCTTTTCGGCGTATAGGTCTTCGCCACTTCCTCTATGAGGCATCTGGAAAACAGCCAGCGGTTTGCAATCTTCTCGGCAGCTACAGTGCCTTTGCGAGCTAGCTGTGCCATCGCTACTGGATGGATACCTAACATGCGGGCGGCTTCCGGAGTGGTAACATACATTTCTGCGAGATTGTGCATCGTACGCGTCATCCCGTTACATTTATCTACCTAATATTATACTATATGCATAACAAATAGTAAATCATACGGATATGTTTTGCTAAAGATGCAGCAAGAACGTCAGGGGCTGCGAAATCCTGTTACTTGTCTAATCCGGGTGAGCTCTACGGACGGTTCTCCTTCTTCTCATCACAGGAGCCCTCTAGATGGCGCAGAATCATGTCGTAGAGCCTTACCCAACTCGGAGACCGCTTTCCTGGCTTGATTGTGGTAGAAACCACTCGTAGCACATCTCCTTGGGTTTTACCGCCTCTGGCCGCGCCAGGATTCGCTCTTCTTCTGGTCATAGTCCTAGGCTACCTTTTGGTACCAATGGCGATTACTTAGGAGCCTGGATGAGCGCTGCCAATGGCCAGTCCATAAGGCCTCACGACAGCGACCCAAGCGACGAAACTCAAAGACATCACGCTTCGGTGCTTCTGGTGCCGCTCTTTCAACACGCAAACCACACCTCAGCCGGACGGCCTTCAGTTTCCCTGGTCTCCCTGCGAGCCAAACCGCATTCTTCTAGATAACCCAGAGCCTGGCTCACCTCCGGCGCTCTATGGCGCTGGAAGAAGTCACGTATGTCAGTTCTTGTCATTCCTTGGGGACACTTGCTCAACTCCGCTAGAAGCCGGTCGGACAGGGGATAGCCCAAGGAAGCACCGAATATGTGTTTAGCGGAAGCGTCTGCATATTCCCATACTGCCAAAGCTGCTTTAAGGTGCTGCGCTTTAATCACATCGGACAGGTCCAAGAGAGCATAAATACAGGCTAACCTCATGACCTGCGCTTCAGCTCGTGCGGTCAAATCTCCTACCAATCCGGGCTTACCCCGTGATAACTCTGAATAGACCTGCTTCCAAAGCTCATTCGCGGCCCGACTACGGACAATTACCCTTGGCTGTTTCCCGAACAAGACTGCTTCTTTCAGACGACTTACCAAGCTGCTAAAATCCACTGTGCTAATCTGTCCCCCATCGGGAAGCTGCTTGGACCGGCGGACGCACATCCAAAGGAACCTGTTGCCAAATCCATTCGCTGCTTGAGTGGCCGTCAAGCATCGCCGCAGCTCGTGAATAGTGCTATGACCAATGATGGAAATGTGAGTATTTGTGGCCCTAACGGGGTTATTCTTGGTCAAGACCTGTAAATCAGCCTTATCCCAAGCCACTCTGATGATGTCCATAAGTGTGTTTCCTTGCCGGTTAAGGACGTGCAGCGGACCAGCAAACTCTGGTTCAAGAATCAGCAGGCGCTTATCCTTGATACCCCGGTCCACAATAAGGTCTACGTATTCGCCGGTGGGCTTGCCTCTTTCCCTGACGGCTTCTGTCTTTGTAATAGGGTCCCGCACGTGCCATATCAGCCCTTCTCCAGAAGACAATCCAGTGACTACACGGTTACTCGCCCAATACTCGTCGACATCCGCAAACAGCCGCATGATGTGACTCATAGAAGTACCCTTGCGCCCCTTTGAAGTCTCGCCGGCAAGTACCACAAAGAGTTTTAAGGCGTGGCGGTCGGCTTCGGCCAGGAAGTGGCTACCGAGACCTGTGACATTGCCATAAGCGGTCAGCAATTGGACTAGTAGCGCAACAGGGTCTGCTTCGGTATGAGGCTCGATTGTCCTTACGATGTCGCCTGTCAGTCCGTGGAAAGCATCTTGCCTCATGGAAGAAGGCCAGGAAGCTCCGTTAACGCCCCTCCCGCTGGGGTATCTAGCTATGCTTGCTGCAATCTGGGCTACCTCTGCCTCAGGCAGAGGAGGACTGCATAAGGGCGTGTTTAGCTTCGATATACCCGTTTCAATGCTATTCTGCGGCAGGCCATGGTGCCGTAAGAACCCTGCTAAGCTGGTAAGGAAAGTGTGGCGCCCACCTTCCCCTATTTGTCCACGCTGTACTGGCTTTGCTTCCTGGCCTTTAGTCGGACAAGCTAGCTCTACCAGGAAGCCGGGTACTGTCGGGAGGCGGGGCTTGCGGAGTTGCTCCTTGTCTGCCCATTCATAACGCACTCCGCTCTTGTGGATGCTAGGAGGAACTACGATGCAGGCACCGTCGGCCCTGAGGTCGAGCCCTGGATAGCCTGGCAATGGCTTGCTAGGAACCCATCTCTCTTCCTGGGGGTAGGCGAATAGAAGATGTTCTCCGGCCCCACCAGTTAGGGATTTCACTGTCTTTGGGAGTAGGCCGTACCGGGAATGCAGCTTCTTAAGTGATTCATGCCCTCCGTGCCGGGGGTCGATGTCAATTACGAAGAGATTGCTGCCCCTTCCTGTTGCGATACCGATGTTGGCGCGAGGCCATCTCCCAAACCACGCCTCAATCTCTTCGGCGTCGGTGGTAGCGTCTTTCACGCCGTGGGATGTCATCGGGTGCTTACCGGGGCTAGAGCAGTCTGGACGCCTGCAAGTGCATGTGCCATCTTCATTGATGCTATGTATCGGGAGTACTGCCCAACCCAGGCGGGCGTAGTGCAAGGCAGCGTCACGAGGGTTAGGAATGGTCATAGCGTGACTTCCCTCCGGTCTTCCGCTCCCTGAGCCATTCGGTCTGTCGTTGATGCGCAAGCCAGCTTAGACTGTAGTGCCGCGGTTGGGAGGATTGCAGTCAGTAGTGCGCAAACCCGGAAGCGGTTGCTCGGGCTGTGTGGGAGCCTTCTGCCTAAATGTGTGGATTTCTTGCAGGGAGAGTAAGTATTACAAAACACGATACGGGCTTCGACCTCCTTGATAAGGTTTTGGTCGGAAGCCCGTATTAAGCGCTGCTGGCTGCAGCTACTGCGGGGGCCACCACGTAATGTTTAGTATTAAACTATTGGCAACAACTATCACGTATCACATTCCTTTTTAGCAGTCAACCCCAAGGCCGGGGAAGCTTAGTAGGTGACCAGTTAACCCGAAGCTTGCCCTGGCATTTGTGCAAGATAACCACAAAAGTATAGCGAAATAATACCCCATAAATACCCCGCGGCTAATCAGGTGTAGGTGAAAAACAGGCTAATTCAGCACTTTGGGGTATTATTATGCCTCGTCTGGGGTATTTTTTTCAAGTAAATCTCGAAAACCCCACTTTTCCGGTATTGCCTATATCGCAAAAGGCAAGTAAGACAAGGTCCGACAAAGCATAGTTACGTACGAAATGCCAGCCCTCTCCGCCCGATTCTGGCAAAACGGCTCCGGCAAGCCCTCAGAGCTCCACCGCCGTCCCTAGTATCCCCGACTTTGCGAAGGGCATACGTTCTTTAACATAATATTAACGATATTTAAACATCTGTCTTCTATACTCCTAGCAAGGGATTGCGGCGAACATTGACAGCTTACACTTGGTGCAGTGCGTAAACGGTCATATAGGTACTTATGATGACTAGGGCTGGAACTTAAGAGGCAACTGACAGTCCTGCTGCGAGGCTGCCAGAACCGTGTCCCTGAAAAGAAAGGAGGTCGAAATGTCGAAGTCAAGTCATGTTCTAACATTGGCAATCATGGCATTACTTGTTGTGCCCCTCCTTGGCTCTGCCCCGACATATGCCGCTAGCTGCACGTTTGTCCTAGGCTTTCAGGCTATCCACGACCAAATGCCTGCCATAGTAGGCGATTGCCTAGTTGACCAGCATTACAACCCAGATAACGGGGACGCGTTACAGGAGACCACCAACGGCCTCATGGTCTGGCGCAAGGCGGATAACTTCACGGCGTACACGGACGGATATCGGAGTTGGGTTAACGGGCCTTTCGGGCTTCAGCAGAGGGTGAATACTGAACGCTTTGATTGGGAGGCGTCTGCTCCGACACCGGCACAGCCGGCTGCAACTACGGTAGTCCCCCAGGCACCAGCTGGGTTCGACGCTTCTCGCTACATCGGCCAAGGTGACCGCTATAATTGTGATGACTTCAGAAGCCAGGCAGATGCCCAGGCGGTGCTCCGGGCCGACCCCGCAGACCCTAATCGGCTCGACAGAGAACGAGACGGGATAGCCTGCGAGAGCAATCCAGCGCCCTACGATAGGAACCCTGTACCTCGTTGATTATCTTGATGAGTAGGCCAGAGCCTGCTGCGGTTCTCCCTGCTGGCTTAGGCCCGACACAGGTGTTGTTGGGCAACGGCAAGCCGAGTTGATGGGGAAAGAGAGGCCCGACCCTCTGCGGAGAGCGCATCATAACTAAACAGGAGTCGTAAGGGCGCTTGCGGGGTCGGGACAAACGAAACGCCACCTCGCTCCGCCTGGCTCTAAGTCCCGAACTTCAGCCAACTTCGAACCCAATCACGGTTTCATCCACTATCCTCAACTCGAACCGCGAGGATAGCAACCAGCAGGGATGGCTGACCCAGCAATGTGTTCTCAAGCCAGACAATATCGTTTCCAGACACTTCTTGTTCCTTCGGGTGGGCCGCTTTAATCCGGATGCTGTTCAGCTTCCAGAGAACTTCTATCGAATTCAGCAAGGTGGACACAACCAGAGAGGGAGGTTTGTGCTTTGAAACCAGTCCTTTGAGAGCTTCCAGCCGCCTAATCAGGTCACCCAAGTTACCTTTCGATTGCTGGTCCAAGGCAGTCGACCCGAGAAGTCGACGCACGATGATTGGGTAGCTAGCCCTCAGTTCTCTTTCGATAGTCGTGCAGTATCCAAGAGCCGCCATTCTCCAACCACTTCCCCATTTGCTGCAGTGCTGGAAAACATATTCAGAGTCTATCAAGTCCTTGCGGCTACTGGTCTTTAGCGAGCCCCATGCACTGCTAAGACGAACAGCCAGCGAAGCCTCCAGTCTGCGTCTCATCTCGCCATAGTCAGGCTCCCGACGGGCTATCTGGCTCACTTGTGCCCAGGTCAACCTTGAGCGCTGGTCAAGGTCGATGACGCGGTCGATAACGAGGTCCATTCGCTCTTGGGTGGCGGAAGTGATTTGAAGGACCTGAGAGCTGAGCTGCAGGTTCTGATTCATGTACCCGAGAAGCGGTTCCAGTTCTGAGCGGAGGAGCCGAGATAACATCGAGCCGATACTTGTGATATCGGAAGGAGCTGACGTTGGTGTGCCTGAGGTCAGAATGATTGGTGGCAGCGAGGTTGGGGTTCCAACAACCGAACCCGCCACGGCCGCCCCTAGGACTTTGATGCATAGGTTTTCGTTGGAGCGGAGCAGTCCCAGGCATTCATCCTTAAGCTTCCGTACAATCTCCTCATGGCCCAGCCTCTGCTCGATGGTGAGAGCCCAAGCCTCAATGCGGAAATTCCACTCGTCCTTTCCTTCATCGATGCCCATTGCCGCCTCAAGCGCGGCGGAGAGCGAAGTCAGTTCGAACAAGCCAATCACACACCTGAGCAGGAGCTCGTTTCCAACTTGGCTCTTTATCACAGCTCGCGATAGACTTCTCAGCCTCTCAGTTATCGCCTGCACTTCGGCTAACTTCTTGTCTATAAGACCTCCGATTCCCTGTGTAAGACCTAACCAGGCATTCAGGTTCTCAAAGGCAAATGCGCAGGACGCTGGCATTATGGCTGACCGCAGTAGCACCACTGCCATCGTCGGGTCCTTTGCCTCCATCCGCTTTCCCAACTCCCTGCACACGCGAGCATATCGGAGCACCTCGTCCTGGACCATTGTGCGGCAGTACGAGGAGAGGCTCTCGTAGCCATGTATCAGTATTGAGAGAACCTGAGCAGCTTGATACTCAAGGCTAACCTGTGGCGGCTTGCGCTTGCACGCAGCCATAAGGCGATAGGCTGATTCCAGTTTGTGCGTCTCGGTCGCGGCAATTTTGTCCTCCCCTGCTCCGAAAGGAAGGTATTCATAGCTCCGTAGCCATAGCTCTGGGTCCGAATTCATGGCACGCCTAGGCCCCTCTTGATGCATCCTCCTGGTTCAGGGCGGAGAATAACACGCTGGCAGGCCTTCGCTTGGAGAGACAATCTGTTCGCTGCCAGGCGGTAGGCAATATCCGGCCCGGACCGAGTACTTGTAACTGCATGTTGGCATGAGCTGGAGGTTTGGAGAAGGCTCTCCAACTCCTCTAGTCGCTTTCTTCTATTCGTGGCTATCCTCTGCTTGTTTAGTCTCCGATTCTGTATCGCTGGCAGCCAAGTAGCCCTTCAATCCGGTACTCTAGACTGGCTAATTGTAACATGAGATGAACTCTTCCTTGAAGATGTCAGCAGTTGGTGAACGAGTCGCAGCATAGGAGGTCAACAGTATGTGTAAGGAGAAATGATATCGTTCGAATGAATAGGGATTGGAAGAAACAGTTTACTCGAATTAGCCGGGCTGGGAATCCGAACCTCGGCCTTCCCTTCGGCCAACCACGTTATTGGCTAAGCCTACCATGTTGTAACCTTAGCGGAATGACACGGCTGAGGCGCTACGACGAGAGTGGTCATTCCCCCGCAGCACTGGCGTGCGGTCTAAGCATGGAGACTAAAGCGACCTAAATGGCAATCTCAGGGAGATTCGTCGCTTCGGTCGCTGTTCTGGGAGCTAAGTTGTGTTAACGCCAGGGGGTGTGGTGCAGTCTCCTTCGGTGGCAGGCTGCTCCTACTCGGGTGGCGGGACCATGGGATGCTTCAACAATTCAACTGCATCCATTCGATTAGGGAAATATTGTGTGCTGAGACCATCGCCTATCTGCAGATTCGCAGTTCTGAAGACGCGTATCTGAACAGGGCCATTTCCACGTCGGCACATTCCCAATGACCAGGCGTCCTTAAGTGGTTTGCTATGAACGCTTCGGGGTGGGGACAAAGTGTGTTTGAGCCATTCAACAGCTTTGCGAAAAACCTTAAGATGTTAATCCATGTCGAATACTCGGCAGGCCAAGCACTCTTGGTCTTCAAAATAGACCAACCAGACCCACTGTAGCAAGCTCGAAGGGAAAGCCACGTCTGGCGTTTTGAGATTGGGTCTCCTAGACCTACAACCCTAACAATGTTACTGTCCAAAGCCCCGAACTCTGCGGGCAATGCAAAGCGTAGCACTTTGCTCAGGCGGGTCGGGCCCAGCCCTTTAGTGTTAGCCTCAAGGATTGTCAACGGAACTAGGGGTCTTGCCTCTATAGCCGGGTCTGGGAGCGACTTCTCATATAGTGGCAAAGTCAGGGTCTTAGGGCATATCACTTCTTTGTTAAAGCGGCCTCTGGCCCAAGCCACTACGGACAAAACATGGTCCCTCGTTACTATATTGCCGCGCATGTTTGTTTCCAGATTGAATATCTCCGGGAAACCATTTTCCCAGGTATCGGCCCACCAAGAATAGCTTTTGTACAAAGCAACAAAATCATGGGAGTCTGCAAACCTCAGTAAGTCAGTTCTCAGCCTCTCTGAGGGCAACAATGGCTCGAAAGGCACTCTCTAACCTCCACAGATGTTATCCTCGATGCCACAAGCTCTGCTCAAAACTTGCTTGCAGTTCATGCGAGAATCAGGGACTTAACGCTTCAAGAGAGCTTTACAGTCTACACCGTAGCATGGTTGCATGAGAAGTGGATTGAAGTTTGGCTCCAACCCTGGAGAACTCTGCTCGCGCAACAGCGGCGCTGAATTTCTAGGTTAAGGTCTGCTGGACCTCGGCCCGGCGCTACGGCTAATGAGCGAGTAAGTATAGAAGAATACTAGACTTTGGGCCAGATACTTAATGTCTTCCTGAGAAAATTAGGAACCGAAACCCGTTGGGCAACAGAACAACTTTGACAGCGGGCTACTCTCCAGGCTACATATATGCGCAAACCTGCTCGTGTATTCCGCCGAGAAGTACACCGGTTTAGAGGCGGAAAGGTGAACGGATAGTTTAATTGGCGCCATCATGTTCGCTAAGATTACTCGCTGGTCTTGGCCGCACATACCGTTCCCAGAAATCCCGGTATTCATTCCGCCTTTGCAGGATAAATGGCTTCTTCTGTTCTATTAACTCCGCTGGTGTTTTGCCCTCCACATCGAAGGTGGTCCTGTTGTGGCAGACGTTGCAGAAGATGCAAGCTGTGATAATATACTCCTCGTTATCCCGCTCAGGATGCCCTCGTGGCAACAGATGGTCCCAGGATAGAAAGAGCCAGTTGGGCCAGACTTTGCCGTCTAAACCGCAATAGACGCACACGAAATCATCTCGCCGGTGAACGGTCCTGAAGGCGTACCCTCTAAGCGAATCGGTGAACTTAGCCATCTGTAGATACACCTCCCACAGTACTCGTCTACTCCTCAATTCCAATCAGCCATATGGGACAGTCCAGCCCGATTGCAGTCAGCGTCTTCTCCGCTATGTCGAAGTAAGCCATGCCCGAGATGGCATTTCTTCTATGGGCGAAGTAGACGTTTGGCTGGCACACCACCACTTCTATACCAAGTGCCAATCGCCTCTCATGGTAGGCAAGCTGGAAGCCACAAAAGTCCTTGAACATCGCCTCCATTTTGCCGAACTGAGCTTCGAGTTGAATGAGCTTGCCGTCGTAATCTTTGGCAAAGTCTGAATGCCAATCTGCGGCTATTGTGGTAGTCGTTTTGCAGAGCGACCTTATGTTACCATTGTGCATGCACGAGTCAGACCTCGCCAGCCCCAGACCATCAGGAGGATGGCTACCCAGCCCAGCTGGTTTAGAATCGTAACACCAGCCGCGGTCAACCAAGAGCCACCACAGGTCTTGGTTTATCTCAGATTGTGTAGACCGCTTAGGTAGGGCATTGATAATACTGGGCATTTCCTTGGGCAAAGAGCTGGATACTCTTTCCACATATTCGGGGGAGCAAGCGTAGAAGTAGGACTTGCACATCATTACGGAATTACCTCGAATTGGTATTAGCCCGGCCTGCCTTCCGAGCAGGGTTGTGTATAGCGACATGCAGGGAACTTAGAGCAGCCCCAGAATGGCTCGCCTGTGCTTCTCTTATACCTGACTACTAGTTGCGAGCCACACCTCCGACAAACCAACTTGGCCGGTTGCCGCAGGAAGTAGGAATATCTAGGAGCACTAACCCTCCATGTCCTCCGCGATGGCCGCAAACTGTTCCAGCGCGGCTTCCAGGTCGGCCACAATCTCCGCCGCAAGTATGTCTGGCTCGGGTAGGCTGGCGCTGTCCTCTAGGCTCTCATCACGCAGCCAGAAAATATCCAAGCTGACCTTATCGCGGGCCATAAGCTCATCGTAGGTGTAGGCGCGCCAGCGCCCCTGTGGGTTGTCGTCTGCCCAGGTCGGCGCTCGCTCGTGTCGGTTCTGCGGGTTGTAGCACGCTACAAACTCGTCCAGGTCATCACGGGACAAAGGGTTCTGTTTAAGCGAGTAGTCCTTGTTAGTGCGCTGGTCATATATCCACAGCTTGTCCGTCCATGGCCTCTCGCTCGCAGGCTTTCGGTCGAAGAACAAGACGTTGGCTTTGACGCCCTGAGCATAGAAGACCCCTGTAGGCAGACGCAGGAGGGTATGAACGTCGCAATCGTGGAGCAACTTACGTCTGATAGTCTCGCCAGCGCCACCTTCGAATAGTACGTTGTCTGGAACTACGATAGCCGCTCTTCCGTTCATGTTCAAAATAGTCTTGACGTGCTGGACAAAGTTCAACTGCTTGTTACTGGTTGAGGTGGAAAAATCATCTCGGAAAATGGTCTGCGCCTCTCGTCTTGTGTCGCCCTCGTCGTTCACGAAAGTGACACTGCTCTTCTTGCCAAAGGGTGGGTTGGTGAGAACCATATCGAAGCGCTCGCCTGGGTCAGAGGCAAGGCTGTCGGCAACGCGAATGGGCGAAGAGCCTCCGTTGGCACCGATGCTGTGAAGGTACAGGTTCATCACGCATAGTCGTGCGGTGTTATCGACTATTTCCCAGCCGTGTAGCGCCCTGTGGCGCAAATGGTCCCACTGGTCCTGGTCGAGCGCGCCATAGTGTTTGCTGATGTAATCGTAACTGGCCAGGAGGAAGCCCCCTGTCCCACATGCGGGGTCACAGATGGTTTCGCCGAGCGTAGGGCGCATGACATCCACAATGGCCTTAATGAGCGGGCGAGGCGTGAAGTATTGGCCCGCTCCCGACTTGGTGTCTTGGGCGTTCTTTTCGAGCAGCCCCTCGTAAATCTCGCCCTTAACGTCCACATCCAATCCAAGCCAGGTCTCGCCGTCAATAAGCTCGACTAGTCTACGTAATTTCGCGGGGTCCTGTATTTTGTTCTGCGCCTTACGGAAAATGGTAGGAACTATGCCAGAGCCTGTCCCTAACTTTTCAAGGATGTGGCGATAGTGCGTTTCCAACTCATCGCCATCGCGCTTGAGCAAGCTCTGCCAGCCGAGGTCTTCGGGGATGCCAGTTGTCTTGTGGTAGTACTCTTTCTGCTCGTCCGCCATCTTAAGAAAGAGCAGGTACGTAAGCTGCTCGACGTAGTCGCCATATGACATTCCATCGTCTCTGAGCACATTACAGTAGTTCCAGACGCGCTGAACGATGCTTGATGACGACGGTGTAGCAGTCGTGTTCACGTCGTAGTCTCTCCTGTGGGCAACCGTAGCTGCATTGCCTTTCTCTTATTACCTCTTTCTGCTTCATTGCGTTCGGCCCGAATCTTCTCTAGCAGTACGCTGGCTGGCTCATCGTCAGGGTCCTGCGGGACCAACCTGCCCTCGAAGGCACGCTTCAATATGGCCTGGCGCAGTCGTTCGGCTCGCTTGAGATTAGCCGCGACTACCGCCTCAAGTTCTTCCACGACCGACACGCGGCGGTCAACCTCAGCGACGATGCGATGTTGCTCGGCGAGCGGTGGCAACGCGTAAGGGGCTGACATTAATGCAGCCTGCGTCAACTTTCGTCGCCCCGTGGAGCCCGTGGTCAATGGAGTGAACGGGTAGTACGCAAGGGAGATGTTAAGAAAATCTGTATCTATCGTTGCGGTAGCTCGAAGCACGTGAGCGTGGTTATTTACCCAGGACTTCCCAGCAACCTTGTAGCTAAAGGGTTTCTCCCTCCCAGTGAAGGTCTCATCTTCCACCACGAGGACAAGCGGTTCATCGAATATGTAATCATCAATCCAGCCTACAGGGCCATTGGCTCCATAATACGGTACGGAGCCAATCCGTAAGGCGCGTTCTTTCTTGTTAATTGGAACGCGACGGTAGTCAAGACATTCGGCCACCTGCCCAATTCGGCTCCAGCTCCACCCGGCCGGAAGCTCACGCAGCGGTTCGCCTTCCCGCCCAAGGTCGTTCGAAGTCTCCTTTGCCAGGATATTATTTGTCCGTGGTTGACTTGCGCGCCCACCTTGATGAAGTAACGCCAATCGCTTGAGCAATTCGCTCGCTGGTTCGTCGCTTGGGTCCTGAGGCACCAATCGTCCCTCACAGGCCGCCTTGAGCACCGAGGCCCTGTAACGCCGCAAATTCGCTTGCGCCCGCTTCAGAGCGGCGATGCCCACGTCAAGGCGGCTGAATTGCTTCTCAATCTCAGCGACAATGCGGTGCTGCTCATTAACGGGGGGCAGTGCAAAGGTCAGTTCGGCGAGCTGCTTCTTGGGCACGCCTGCAATCGTTGTGCCTCTGCTCTGTTGCTTGAATACTTGGACTGCCTGAGAAAGGTAGTAGAGTGAGAAGAGGGGGCAGATATGCTTCTCATCTCCAATTAGAGCTTGGCTGTCTTGACTGAAGCACAGACGGGTCGGTGCAATACCCACCTTCCCCAATCCCACTCTGGTGACAACTATCAAGCTTCCTTCAGGAACCAGATGAGTCGCAGAGCGTTGTATGGCTTGCTCCGAAATGCTCCTTCTCGGCCTTATGTCCTTGGGACCATATATGTCAGCGCTAGAAATCCACGGAATATCCCCAGTCCAATAGCTCTCCACGTCTCGGGAAGGAGTGCCCCCGCTTACCACCTCGTAAATGTCCCCGACTTTGGTTCGCGTCCAGTTTTTGGGTAGACTTGGCACGTCTACTGCGAGAGTTAGTCCTTCTGTCACGCTGCCACCAATGCCTCGTTTAGTTCGTCAAGTAGCTCAGGCAGTTCTTTCCCAAACAGCTTCATTGCCGCTATGCGTCCGCCTTTGTTGTAAAACTCGCCAACGTCAAAGGCTTCGACGCTCACCACCAGGTTCACGCCGACCTGCTCGGCGATACGGTCCAGCCACCACTTTTGCTCGTTCGTGAAGGTTCGCCCAGCTTCCTCCTGCGTTCTAAGCCAACCTTCGTAGCGTGCGCGGACCTGCTCGGGATAGGGCACCAGGTCAGTGTCCGTCTCTATCGCGTGACGCACAAGCGCGACCAGGTCGGTAAGCACTCTTCGCTCTCCGGCCCCTCGTACCTTGTCCTTCTCCAACTGCGCATAGGCTCGCCACAGGGCTTCTGTCGTCCACCCGAATGGGGGCTGCTCAATCTTCGTTGCCAGCTCCTTAACCACCTGGTACGTTAGATTGCGCTGGCCAAAAGGCGCATTGTACAGAATCTGAAGAGCCGCAATTTCGTCGCGGTTGTCCTCGATGAACTGGCGGAAAGACTGCACCGTTGCCTTGGCCTTCTCGGTGTCCACGGCGCTAAAGCCGGCCTCCAACACCTGGTCCTGGCTGACCTTATCAATGGTTTGCTCGTTGCGCAGTTGTATGTCGAGTAGCAGTTTCCGTAGTTCTGGCTTGTCAAATGGCTCCGCAGCAACTCCAATGAGGCGCGCCGTAGCCTCCACTTTTTGCTCTTCTGTTGGCGTCTCAGTGCCGTTCCATTCTCGCGCTCTCTGCATACGCACGTCTGGGTCAATCGCATCTAGTAGCAAGTTGGCAAGGTCACGGGGGGAAAGACCACCGCTCCTCGCCTTCACGCTCGCACGGTCTTCCTCGGTCAGCGTCTTGCCCATCTTCGCCAGGCGCCCTGCAAGCGAACCTAGCGTATCGTCGTCAGTAGCCCCAAGGGCAACGGCCTCCACCAACTGCTTGAATGACACGGACCGCTTGCGCTCTAGAGATTGGGTGTCCATCTTTTCCTGGTCAACCACACCAACAGCATCGACGATGATGAACCTGTCCTTGAGCTTGGTATCAGGCGTCACAGCCTCTAAGTCTGTCGGGTTAATGACGCGCGTGCCACGACCTAGCATCTGCTCAAAGAGCACGCGGGATTTGACCTGGCGCATGAACAGCAAAACTTCCAAAGGCTTAATGTCAGTGCCAGTTGCTATCATGTCCACGGTGACTGCGATGCGCGGGTAATAGGAGTTGCGAAAGGTGGCGATTAGGTCTTCAGCCTTAACGCCGGTCACCAGGTAGGTAATCTTCTGACAAAAGTCGTTTCCCTTACCAAACTCTTCTCGCACGATGCGAACTATGTCCTCAGCGTGGCTATCATCCTTGGCAAAGACTAGCGTCTTCGGCACCTCGCTGCGGCCAGGAAATAGCTGGGTGAAAAGGGAATCACGAAAGCTGCGAATAACGGTCCTGATTTGGTCTTCTGCTACCACCGAGCGGTCCAGCTCGGTCTCTGAATATTCCAGGTCTTCGTCCAGCTGCTCCCAGCGCACCGCACGGGTCAACCTATCCCGCTTATCCAGGACGAAACCTGCTTTGACCGTACCACCTTGCTCCGTTATCTGAGTGCGTATGCGGAAAACCTCGCCATCGACATTGACGCCATCTGCCACAGCCCGTTCTCGGGGGTATTCCATGACTAGGTTCTGATTGAAGAAACCAAGCGTCTGCTTCGAAGGTGTGGCCGTTAGCCCGGTAAGGTAGGCATCAAAGTACTCAAGGACCTGTCTCCAGAGATTGTAGATGGAACGGTGGCATTCGTCCGTAATGACAAAGTCGAAGTACTCAATTGGCAGTTTTGCGTTATAGCGGACAGGCTGTGGCTCCTTGATGAGAGCCTTGCCACTTTCGAACAAGGAACCCTCCTCGTTGGCCGCCTCAAACTCCTCCTCACCTTGCAGCATTGAGAATAGGCGCTGTATCGTAGTAATGCAGACGCGGTTCACGGGGTCGAGAGAGTTGCTCGTGAGCCGCTGCACATTGTATAGCTCGGTGAACTTGCGGCCATCATCAGGGGTGACGTACTGCTGAAATTCCTTGAGGGTCTGACGGCCAAGATTGCTGCGGTCGACCAGGAACAGCACCCGTCGGGCCTTGGCGAACTTGATGAGGCGGTAAACGAAGGAAATGGCGGTCACGGTCTTTCCAGACCCCGTCGCCATCTGGATGAGGGCACGCGGCCGGTCATCTGCGAAGGAGCGCTCCAGGTTGGTAATCGCCTCGATTTGCGCGCCCCAAAGACCCGTGGAAACTAATGGGGGGAGAACTTGGAGGCGCGCCCGAAGGGTCGTTGGCTCCTGCACCCATTCAAGCAGAGTTTCTGGCTTATGAAAGGCGAATACCGGGCGGCTGCGAGGCGCAGGGTCGAGCCCGTTAGTGAAGTATGTTTCGACACCTGTGCTCTCGTATAGGAACGGCAAGGGCTTGCGCCAGGCCGGTGGGACTAATGGCAAACCTTCCGCGTATTTGGCGGTCTGTAGCTCCACACCGCTTAGGGTCTTACCAACGGGCTTGGCCTCGATTGCCCCCGCCATCTTACGACTGACAAACAACAGGTAGTCAGCATAGCCAGTCGTTAGCGGAAACTCGCGCACCGCAACGCCCAAACCAGCGCCCAGACTGAGCGAATCGCGGTCCTGCACAACCCAGCCAGCACCTTCGAGCATTCTGTCTATTTCTTTTCGGGCCAAAGCTTCAGGAGTAGTCAAATCCCAATACCAACCCGCAACACAAATAGCTCATAGGTGGAATACGTACACTGCTACTGCCCCAAGCAACGCCTGCCCCGCTGTCGGCAATTGTAGGCCGCTGGCAGACACCAGTCAATACACACTTTGGGGGTCTGGACTGGCAATAGCACGTATACGGAAGCTGCCCATTTGCCAGTCAGGGCTGCACATTGCGTGCGCAGCTTGGCCGGAGTTTTGCCAACTCACCCTTTGGCGACGGACCGAGGGCTGGAATGCTGTGACAGGCGGTGGTAAACTCTGGACAAAACAAGAGCCCCAGCGTGGCAGAAGCCACCTGGGGCGTGGCCCAGGACGGAGCGGACCTGTGCATTCCGAGCGTAGCACACCTGCCCGCCTGGGATGACCTGGGCGGGCTGATTCTCTCAGCGGGTGAAAGCCGTGAATCGAGCGGGGTTTAAGCGACTGAGCAAACATTACGTCTATACCGCCAGCATCCATGGTCAACGCTTAGCATCGATATGGGTATGAAGATAGGCGGTCAACGACCGCGGCCACGTGAGGCTTGCTCGGTCGGAGAGGCGCGCCATTGGCAATCCGAGGTAGAGTAGGAGCAAGACGCGAGGTCCAATGGCCGAATCGTTAAAGAGCTGGCTCGTATGGTTGATGAGGTTCACGTTTGTCGGCTTTTGTTTCTTCCTCGCCTGGCAAGTTTGGCTACGCTCGCAGGGTCAATGGTTCTTCGAGGCCGTCGGTGGACCACTCCTTAGTGGCGGCGAGCTCTTACAGGTTTTTGGCCTCACCGTTGCCATCTTTGGAGGCTTTCAGGGGCTCTTCAGGTGGATGGCGGTGCCGCGTTTGGACATTAGGATGCCGTTGCATCCAGGCCCTTGGGCTATTAACGACCCAAACTACGCAATACATCACATCGAGATATGGAATCGAGAGTGGCCGTGGCTGCTACGCCCGCTATTCCTGGCTACAGCGCCTGAGGGATGCCAGGTCCGATTTCGCTACTGGAAGGATGACGCACCTGTGCCGGAAATCTTCCCGTCCATCGAAACCCCATGGATTCATGGTCGATGGGATGAAAACCCTGAACCAGTTACATTGACTAGGCAGGGAGCCGTAATTAACTGGGCGGCCCTTGTACAGAACAGGAGACTTGCCAAGCTCTTCCCAACGGAGAAGCCTGGGCACATCGATAGCTTCCAGTCAAGCGTTTCCTTCGCGATAAAACGGAAGGGAGACCCTGACTTCTACCATTTTAACGACGAGTCCTACCTGCAGCAGCAGGGCTCCCGCTTTTGCAGGCAAGATAGGAAGCTTGGTCCGGGCACATACAGGGTAGACGTGAGAATAACGGGTTATGGCCTACTCGCGGCAAGAACGGCCACCTTTCGCCTGACAAACAGCGGAACGAACTTTGAGGACTTCATATTGGAGCCGTGGACTCAGGAGTGAAGGGAATCTAGGCCTGCGAGTTATGCAAATTGAGGAATACTAGGAGGAAGCATGACACTCAGGTCCATTAATCTGGTGGATATCAGAGAGTCGGATTTAATCTCCCTGAAGGAGCGAGGGGTTTCCGAGGGCCGGGAAATTGAGTATAAAGGCATTTTGCCAGGCGGGTCCGACGGCGCCAAGAAGGAATTTCTACATGATGTTTCATCGTTCGCCAACTGCATCGGAGGCGACTTGGTTTTCGGTGTGCAGGAAGAACAAGGTGTGCCCGTCGATATACCTGGGGTAGACTTGGAAGACGTGGACCGTGAGAAGCAAAGGCTTGAGAACTTAATCCGTGACAGCATTAAGCCCAGAATTGTTCCGGCGGTCGCTATTCATGCAGTCCCCCTTGGAAACGCCAAGTTCGTAGTCATAGCTCGTGTGCCACGTAGCCTGGCGCTGCCCCACGCTGTGACATTAGGGGGTAGCCTCGGCTTTTCTTCAAGGAACTCGGTGGGGAAGTACCCACTGGACGTTGGTGAAATCCGTAGGGCCTTCATTGGCAGCGAGCAAACAGTTGAGCGATTGCGAAGATTTCGATTGGACCGGGTTGCGCTCATTAGCGCAAATGAGACGCCAGTTGTATTACCAGCATCAGCAAAGTTCGTTGTTCACATAGCTCCATTGGGAGCATTCGACACCGGCAACTTGTATGACGTCTCCACCCTTGAAGACAACCCAAACCTGACGGCTATCGCCGAATCGTCTCGTCGAACGACATACAATTTCGATGGATTGTTGTGCTCCGATATACCTTCTATGCCTCCAAATACTGGGTACGTCCAGGTCTTTAGAAATGGTGTGATAGAGGCTGTGGATACTAATTTGCTACGATTAGAGCCAGACGGCCGAAAATGGATTCGGGGTAGTGCTCATGAGCATGAGACGGTCGAGGCGGTTAAGCGCTATCTTTCGGTTCAACATTTCCTAGCAGTTGGCGAGCCTCTAGCTATCATAGTCACGCTCACTGGTGTGAAAGGTTATCGGATGTACGTAGGTGGGTTGCGCTTCGATACTGGGGTTCCAATTGACCGGGACCTATTACTTATCCCCGAAGTAATAGTCGAGGGATACAACGTCAATGTCGGGCGTGCCTTGCGACCTGTCTTCGACGCCATGTGGAGCGCTGCAGGGTATCCCGGCTCGTTTAGCTATGACCATGACGGTAACTGGAGGCCCCGCTAATCATACCTAATCTTGTGTGTCAGCAGTGCAATTACGTCGCCTGAGACCGCTTCAGCGGGGAGGTGCAGGGTCGGTCTTTCTTGCGGACAGACGCCATGCCCTTAGAATCCTGTAGAACCACCCTTGAGCGGGCATTTGCGAGGTTTAAGCGCATCTTCTGGCTATTGCAGGTTACCTAAATCAGAGACCGTAGAATCAAAGCTCAGAAGACCTACTTCGAGGCTGAGTCATTGCGCTAGCTCGGTGATGGTGGCATTGGTCAGGTTCAGCCCGGCTCCGAACGCTCTGCCGGCACCACTCTTGAAGCTTTAGGCTAGCGGCGCCGTGCTCGAACGGGCTGTAGACGGCTGTCGTAGCCATTTGTATCGTTCTGAGGTTTAAGCTTTCCACGTCTTCGCTTGAGAACTCAACACGACGAAACTGCGGCTGCGCTTAATTTAGCATGACAAGGCAACGTTGCGGGCTAAGGGGAAGCGTTGCGAGCGCAGTTGTGCTTTCCCAGCCCACACCGATGACTGACCCGTTGAGGTGAGTCAGAGCAACGGGGTCGCTAGAAGTCAAAAAGAATGACCCGCTAGGTGTAGACGCAAGAACCCAAGTCATGCGGGAAATAGCTTGGCCCACGACAAGCGTGCTGGCCATTGCTTCGTGCATTAAAGGCTTACCGGACTTTACTTGTTCACGCAGACTTTCAAGCCGACGTTTGTGCTCTTCGGGCGTTCCAACCCAAGACGTTCTCCCTGGCCGCTCGAATCGCAAGCGAGGAGGCGGGCCTTTGCCCGCTGCTAGAAGTTCTTGGAGTTCTTCCATTTTCTTCTGTATGTCTTCCGTGGCCTCCAGGACGGAGAGCCCGATGGACTGGAACGTCGAAGGCGAACGAAGATACAAGTTGGCTATGAAGTACGAGAGAACGCGCTTACTCCCCTCGGAAAGCGCCGTCTGTGACATTCGAATTTCCCTGAGTGCGCCGGAGGCGTTGTCCTCTATGAAACTATTCACGCGGTCTAGCGAGTAAGCAGAAGCATCACCGGCGGCAGAGTAAAACCAATCAGAGGAGGCGACGTTCTTGGGGCTGTGGACTCTCTTGAGATATTGGGAGCCGCTGCTATACACAATGCCTGGGGAAAGAAACGGCCTTAGGTAGCACCTCGGGACGATATGCTGAGAGCGATAACTATCCACTTAAGTTGCGTCCGTCTAGCTTCAGTGCCATTAACGGGAGAAACATTTGGTGCGACAATAATACTCCCGACCCTCTCTCCCTTCAAGGTTCCGGCGTGTAGTATGGTTGGCACGCACTTAGCCCGTCAGGTGGTAGACCGTGCATACAATGTGTTCTTTATCAAGTCCAACGGAATGCATTCATTGTCATTCTCTACTAAAAGGCTGCCCCAAAATCCCAGCCAGACCATTTGGTTAAGCGTGCGACAAAGCGAATGTCAGGCCGTTAGTGGGATAAGGCAGCTCATGCTGTCGTTCCAGGGATTATTGACCGGGGGAGAAAACCCGATACGCTTCCATATTCTCTGCCGGGTAGGGTTCTAAAGTGTCGGTCAGCGCCGGGACGTCATCGCTGCTTGGGTCCAGCCAAAGCTCCTCTGCCACTTGTGGCAATATCACCGACATGCGGTCGTGGATGCCCTCCTTGAACCCGTTGGGAGATGTGGTTATGAAGGCGCAAAACCGAACCGCCCGACCATCAGGACCATACGACTCTTCCCATAATCCGGCGAAGGCGAATGGTACATGGAGCTTTAGGAACATGTAGATGGGAATCTTCTCCCGGCCCTCTTTTCGCCACTGATAGAACCCATCGGACAGTATCGGGCACCGTCTCTTCCTGAACGCACCACGGAAGGCAGGCTTGACCGTCACTGTTTCAGCCCTGGCGTTAATCATGCGGGAGCCAATGGAGGGGTCTTTGGCCCAGGGCGGAATCAACCCCCAGCGTAGATACTCCGCCCGCATCTGTCCTTGGTTGGTAACGGTCAGCACTTTCTGGGTCTGGCAATATTGTATCTAGGTTGGTAAATAACGTCTTCAAGCAAGCCATAGAAACGGCCCTCTAGGTCGCCAATGTTCGCAGCTAGTGAGGACCGTCCACACATAATTCCAAGTTACATCGCTGTCGCGCCAGTTGCAACAGCGTGGCACTGGCAACCCGGACACAAATGTGCTTCGGAAATAGGTGCCTCTTGCCTCCCGTACTGTTGTACGTCGTAGCCCCGTTTGGCTTAGTTTAGATTCCTTTTCTTTACACTTGTTCCCTCTCGCATGGCAGGTTTTAGTTAGGAGCACTTGACATGGTGGTATAATTCGCCATGGCAATTCCCTGCGTTTACCTCAGGGCAGCGCCTTTAATATTCTCTCGGAGGCTACATCCGTATGAAGAGACTTGAACGATTCGGCCAAATGCTTCCATTGCTTGTAGTGGGCCTTGTGCTGCAATTCTCCAAGGGGTTCTTTCCAGGACTCCGCACTGAGGTGTTGGAATCAATGAGCGCCCTTGGCTCAGCACTCGTTGTAGCGTTTGTTCTCGCCGTGTCAGTCGATTGGTGGCTTAAGATTTCTATCGTCCAAGACGCCTTTAAGACAGCTATAGGGTACATTTTGCCTGAGGAGTTGAAGCCAGAGCTGGAATGGATTTACGGCAGGCACGTTATATGCACGCAACATATCCAAGACTGTGAACTGGCTCCCATCGACAACAATACGCTCATATTCAGGACGAAAGTTAAGAGAGTCATGCGGAACGTTAGCCACAGCAGAGAGAAAGTTCATTTGGGTCTTGCCATCGACGAATGGTTCAACCCAGCCCGGAGTTCAAGAATACTTGAGTTCGGCTATGTGCTTGGGAACAAACGATGGCCAGGTGAGGGCGAGCACTATGAAGTTAAGAAAGGCAGCTACGACCTACATATCGAGCCCCTAGAGCTAGAACTCGCACCCCAGGAAGAATTAACTGCATATTTCACCAGCGAGGAGATAAAGCGAACCAACGACGAAGCTTCGTGGGTCTTCATTTGGCCGACAAAGCAGCCCTTGGTAACTGTGAATGGCTATTCCGGGCTCTGTGTAACCGTGGACTTTGGCCATAGGGAAGCACCTGGGACTGTCAAGCTAGGAACGGGTTCGTTTATGTTACCTGGAACCTTGCTACCCTTCCAAAGCCTGCACATTCGTTGGTGGAATGACTCTGATGCCAAGCGATGGATAGAAGGAGCAGAAGCGTAACCGGCTATACGAACGGCATCTGGGGCTTAAGCTCCACTACAAACGAAACAAGAGGGACAACGGCACTGGCTGCAATGGGCATGATGCGAGAATCATGTGCTTAGGACCATGCTGTCGGTAAGCACCGGCATACTGGAGCAAGAGGCCCAAATACCTATATCGGCTGGCCAGATATTGGAGGGATGAAGATGACCGATTCAATACAAGCCTATTTGTCGTATGTAGACAATTTCTTTCGGTCAGTGGTCAACAACTCCATTGAAATATACAACGAGCCTAGCCTTCAGTTTGAGTTCGGGTATTACCTTCGTAATCACTTGCCGGAAGGGCACAAGGTACAGTTTGAACGCCCCGTGGACTATTTTGGTCTTTCTAAACAGGCTTACGTGAAAAGAGAAATCGACGTTTCAGTTTTTGTGGAACGCACAAAGCCAATTATAGCACTAGAATTCAAGTTTCCACGGAACGGGCGACATCCTGAAACAATGTTCGATTCCTGCACCGACATCTGCTTCCTGGAGCAACTGGTTTCAGGTTGCTTCGGTTCGGGCATTTTTGTCATGGCTGCGGACGACCCCCTGTTCTGGTCCGGAAAGGACAATCGCAAAGTCGTGTATCAATTCTTCCGTCGTGGCCGTCCTCTATGCGGGACCATACCAAAGCCAACAGGCGATGGAGAATCGAAGCATCCTCCAGTGACAATTGCGGGGAGCTATTCCCTGGAGTGGAAGAGGGCAGGTAACCGACTCCAGTACTTGGCGGTTCCTGTGCTTCCACGAGCTACAACTGCCCCGATGGGATTCCATAAGTGAGCGCCATCGTTCCCGCTGGACAGCACCAGTTCTACAAGTTAGAGTAGGGATTCGGCACGTCCAGGACAACCTTCGCGAGTAGGTCTTGTTCATCATCCCGCTCTTCCTCAACCTGTCTCCACTGGTGCGTAGGCTTGGAGATGTTTAGCTTATCACTTGAAGCCTGGCCCCTCAACTGGCCAGGTACAGCGGAGGACCTACTTGCCCGTAGTCAAACCTAAGGCTTTCATCTTGGCTTCCCGGTACAGGAACAGCTTTTCTGATAGGTAAACTAGCTCCGCCCCCAAGAAGTGCCACAGCCATATTTGAAAGTACTCAAGCATGTCATCACTCAAGGCTGAACCCCTATGTTCCAGCCAATTCTTGTTTATCGGCTGGATTCGGTCGAACCTCACGAATCCCTCCTTGCAGTACGGGTCGGAGCAAGCAGGCACGTAGAAGAATTGCTCGTAAACATAACCCTTGACTCTTTCGATGAAGGGCTCGGGGTAACTGGCCTTGTGTTCGTCTCCCTCGAATGAATAGAGAGGAGCAACGAGACATGCATCTCCAAACTTCCGCCCACCGGCGTCCGGAGGCTGAAGGTGAGTTGACACAACTATTACTGGACGCTTTTTCGCCGGGACAATCAGTGCCCGCTCTTTGGCCCGGAGGTCCAGTTCCTTAACCGGCTCCCTGCTCTCGTCGAACTCCTTACAGCCAGCTCGTGCGGTCTCTATATCATAATTCTTGGTTGCTGAGTTATAACGTGCCCGGAGTTCGGTTGTCGGGTTCCTTTCTACCGTTTTGAGGACCGGTGCCCAAAAGAAGTGCCCGACTGGATGTAGCTGACCTTGTAACGGGCCTCCTAACGGAACCTTGGAGTAATACTTCTCTGGGGGGTACAGCTCTATCAAGCTTGTGGCCTAGCGTCCGTCAAGCCGGTGAGTCGCCAAAGTCACAATAACACTAGCCAGCTATCTGTCCTCGTCATTCATAATGTCGAGCGCAGTCCAGTAGGTTTCGTCGTAGGGAGCGGGGGTGGGCTTTGCTACTTTGCGCTTTATTTGGCGGTCGTCGATTGCCCTCAATCTGTTCAAGGTCTGCATGTCGAGCATGGCAGAACGAGACTGGTCAGCCGCAGTTAGCATGCGGGAGACGACATTCGGGCTCGGTGTACGTGCGCCCTCCTGAGGCGCCACCTGCGAGATAATCTTACTAAAGTCTAGACGTTCGCCTCTCTCGGCGTCCTTCATCGGCTCGGTCTCGAAATAAACGTAATCAAGCAATTCCCATAACTCTACGAGTGCCCACTCGTCAAGGACTCTGTCAGCCAGGCTCCTGACTAAGGAAGAGAAATGCTGAGTGAGCTGCTCTCGGACATCGGTAGCATCCATCTCCGACTTGTAGGCAAAGCCTTTTCTGCCCTTTGTTGACGTGAATTCTTCTGTTTCGATATCTGGTAAGCGTCGCAGTATTGGCTCAAGCTCAGAGGTGTAGGGACCATAGTGGTAGAATATCCAGTTCAAGCCGGTAGCTGTTTTTCTTACCCTGCGGTAAAATTCCATGTCCACAAGGTACGTTAGCTTGACTACCTGTGTCTTGATTGGCGTTCCACCTCGACACTGTACCCCGACAATTAGGTAATTGAGTAAAGCGGAAATTGCCTTCACCATCTTCTCCACCCAAGGTCATAATAGCAGGGCACAATTTCTTAGGCAACACAAAGCGAGACGTACGGCAGCTCCCTTGAACCTAGTGTTTCAAACACTTACCTGCCGCTGCTGACTTGGTCCGATTGGAAACTTAAAGGACTGGCAGGGACACGAGCAACATTGATTGCAGCTGTGTGACCAGGTGCCAGCCGACCAATTGCTTGACGCTCCTCCGCTTCTGCTTATAATAGAGCCATCCACCCCGATGGTACGGATAAAGAGGCGGGCATGGCGTCGAATCGTGGTCTGGAGCTAGCAAAGGGAGTCGTATTCACTTCGGTCGGTCTAATTTTAGCGACCGCTAGGGTTGGTCTTCTTGCCCAAACCGCTATTGATGGTCACCGTCTGTCAGAAGGCGGGTCTCTCCAACGTACGCCACTAACTTCAACCGGGTCTTCGCCGACGCCCACGACCACCGCCACTAGAACACGTACCCGTACACCTGCGCAGTACACCAAGCCTAACTGCGTCGATTCTCCTCCCTTTCCAGCAACAACACCGCACACACTGGACGGGTCTAGCACTTGCCCATCTTGGCATCGGGTAGGCGGTCCTTGAGCGGGACATCCAGGCGGCACAGGCACACCAGCGGACCGTATCGGGAAGACCAACTCTCAATTCCGGGGCTGTCAATCGCCTGCGTGACTCCACCCGCAACTGGCAGATTGCCGAATCTACTTGAGGGATGGTCAGCGAACTCGGCAAGTGCGCCAGTCACTGAACCGATTTGACACGGCTATTTCGCTGCGTGTCTGAAGAAGGGGGGAAGAGTGCATTTTAGTCGGCTCCAAGTTAGTAACTACCGCAGTCTTAGAGAAATAGATGTACCACTCTCCAGGTTCAGTACGGTTATTGGCGAGAACAACTCCGGCAAGTCTTCGTTGTTGCAGACGTTACTGCTACTGGTGAAAGGGCCAAAGCTTTCACAATCTGATTTCTACGACCCACATAGAGAAGTCATGATAAAGGTGAGCATACAAGAGATATCAGATGCGGACCTGGAGGCACTGAGTCCAGAACACAGAGGCCGTGTACGCTCCATCAGCTTCGGCGGGACCCTCTGCCTAGTCCGTAGGTACAAGACCGATGGAACGTCCAGCTTGAGATGTGAGAGGCTTCTTCCTTTGGAAGAACGTTTCAGGCCAGATTCCGTGGCCAGCTTGATAAAGGGCCTCTCGGGTACAAACTTGAGGAACAAGGTAGAAGAAGTCTTCCCCGAACTGAAGGGAAAGCTATCTACCATCACTCAGACCGGCATAAAGGACCAAATTGATGAGTACGTAGCCTCTATGCCGGTGGAGCAATTGACTAACTGCGAGTCTGACCTGCCAACTGGAATCGACAATAGCATTAAGGCTCTGTTGCCAGAGCCGATTTATATACCTGCCGTTAAAGACCTAACGGATGAAGTCAAAACACGTGATAGTGCCTCTTTCGGGAAGATTCTTTCTGTCCTGCTAAATGTTATCGGTCCCAAGCTGGCTGAGGTTCAATCTACCTTTGCAGTGTTGAACGAAAAGCTTAATAGGGTTGAGCAGGAGGGTCAGGTTGTTGACAAGCGCCTGGATGAAATCAAGGAAATTGAGCGCACGATTGAAGGGTATGTCCAAGAGAACTTCCGGTCAGTTTCTTTGGAGATTCAAATCCCGCCGCCAGAAATCAAGACCGTTCTGTCTGCCAGTAGAATTGTAGTTAACGACGGCGTTGAAGGACCCGTGGAATCAAAGGGCGACGGTCTGAAGCGGGGTGTCTTGTTCGCAATCCTGAGGGCATACGTTACCCTGCAAGCCAAACCAGAGTGGCAAAAGACCCAACCTACCTCTTCCGTATCGCCAGAGCACTTCTTGTTCCTGTACGAAGAGCCCGAACTGTATCTGCATCCTACTGCGCAAATGATATTGTTTGATGCCCTTCGACAAATAGCCGCCAGCCATCAAGTTGTACTGAGCACACACTCACCAATGTTCCTGACGCCGCAAGCGGAGGGCACATTCATTAAGATGGCCAAGAGCACTAATGGCCAAGGAAAAGATGCGCCCTTCAGCAAGCCGCTGTACGTCGACCTGGAAGATGTAGCAACAAAAGACCAGTTCCAACTCATCTGTTTCGAAAACAACAACGTCGCCTTCTTTGCGGATACGGTGGTCTTGGTTGAAGGAGACAGCGACCTAATATGCTTTAGCCATATCGCTAAGACATTGAATCCGGATTGGGACTTTGGCCGAACGAAGGCTGCCTTGGTTAGGGCCAACGGAAAAGGAAGCATCGCCAGATACCGCACGTTCTTTGAGCGCTTCAACGTCAGGACCTACGTAATTACGGACTTGGACATTATAGTCAAGGACTTCAACAAGCTGGGCCTCCCCGAGAAACTTGCTGATAAACGGGCGGCGTTACTGAGGTTGGTAGATAGCCTGCTGCCTAAAGGAGATACTTATGGTTCGTTGAAGGGGCAACAGATTAGGAACCTTGTTGGACAACGGTCTTGGAAGAAGGATTGGGCACAGTTCAAGGAGATTGCCGGACTTGTTAGGAACGGTAAGGCTCCTACCGAAATGGACATTGCCCTTATAGATAGCTTGTTTGACGTGGAGAAGTGTCAGCCTAGACTAACTATCCTGAAGAATCACCCACAGGTTGAGGACATAAAGCGAGAGCTAATCTCAGAGGCCAGGGAGCATGGCGTCTTCATTCTTCACAAAGGGTGCATCGACGACTACTACCCCGAAAACATCCAAGGTGAGGACAAGCCCTCCAAGGCTCAACATTTTTGCAAGTGCGTAACCTCTGGCGATGCTGTCAATGAGCTGTGCGACAAGATACCTATGGGGGACGGTCAGCAGACTGTCCCAGAATTCAGACTAATATGCAGTTCTATTTTCAGCGGCTCTGACGACCACGCCGAACTGCCGAGTCCCACTGCACTTTTGGAGGTTAGTTCCTAAATGAGCGGAACGCTACGTTGGAGGTTCAACCCAGAGACCTATTCGCCGGCCGAATACGCAATTCCAGTCCAGCTGCGGACTACACGCAGTATGTTGCCACGAGACAATAATCCGCACAAATGGCAAGATGAGGGTTATTAAGCAAGGCTGAGGAGGAATCAGAGGGTGTCTCGCCTGTTGGGCTTGCTACTAGGAATATTCGTAGTATTCATGCTTTGGCAAGAGGGGGATTTTGACCAATGGTTTCTGGGCTTGTCGGGGCTACTTCGTCCGTTTCTGACGATTGCGTTTCACGCTCTGTTGGTTATTGGGGAGGTTCTGCTTGGACTGGGGGCAATAGCTCTTCTGATTTGGTTGATATGGTGGCTGTGTTTCGACAAGAGGTATCCAGCTGACGACGCACCAGCTGTGTACCCTCTGCTTAGACCTACACCGCCCTCAAGGGTCTACGAATATTGCGACAGTACAATTAACACCAGGCCGCTCTTGGAAACTGACATGGAAACATTGCTCGCCCGATACCCTTTTGACCTATTGGGGGAGAATTTGAGATGTGTTGGACGCCAAGTTGCAATCGGGAATTACAGGCTTGACCTTGTCTTCGCAAAAGGACCTGGAAGATACGTTGCCGTAGAGGTCAAGCGTAACCCTGCTTCAAGGGCGGACATAACCCAAGTCCAGGAATATGCGAATGCTCTCCAGAACCAAAGCTCCGATGACTGGTGGCAAGTTTGGCTCATTTCTCCATCGATAAAGCCGGAGTTCAGAACAATACTCAGGCGTGAGGGCATCAAATGCCGTGAAATCCCTGAGGAACGGTTCGTATCATTGGCTCGGGAAATGGGTTATTTGTAACGGACACGACTGTACTGGGCTGTAGCGTCGTTAGGTCAGTCTGCCAGCGGCTCCAGGCACTTCAAAGTATTTTTCCTTAGGCGTTGACCAGAGAAGAAGACCGGTTACCCTTGCATCTCCTTCACCGGGTCGAGCTGTTTACAATGATTAGACGAAATTAAGCAATCTCTTCGGATTTGCCGACTATCAAAAATACCCTTACCACCCACCGTTTTCACCCATCATCCACAACGCCATCTCCACATGGTATACTTGCCAATTGGCTCCGAGCGGAGAGTACTTTGAGGGGTCTTCAATTGTGGGAGGCTTCCCATATCCCTCTTGATTCCTGAGAATTTCAGCTATTAACCTCAAGAGCCAGCTCGAAAAAGTGAAGGCCAACAAACTTTGCATAGTTTCATCAGAGGGAAGAAACTCAAACTCTTTGGGGTAGGGATTAATCGGTGTCCTACTCTTCGCTAAGGGGAATTGCAAAAGGTCCGGTCTGACTTTGCGCCCTCTTGCCCTCCAGTAATAGTGAACAAGGCAAGCTAGGGCTATGGAAACCCTTGAATCATAGATTGTCCATTTGTGCGGGCTATACATCTCATAAATCTTGGAATTCGATGCTATGCGGTTTGTAGGAGTGAAACCGAACAACTCGGATGCGTCAACTTTCCAACCGGAACCATCCGGCTCCGTATCCAGTGCCTTTAGCGCCCTCCGTATTCTTGGAGCCGCTTGACACTTGTAGCCTGTGGTGATTTCGCCCCAACAGACTACTATTCTGTTGGCTACCTCTATCAAACCTCTATTGTCGTTCCGGCTATCTAACAGCTCCTTATTGAAGTCTCGACGTTTTATTACACCTGCTTTCCATGACTTCTCGCCATTGAAGTTGTATTCCTGGAAATGGGTTACCCAGCCAGCGGAACCATGAATCTTGGTTTGATGAACGTACTCAACCGCCCATTTGGCGAAATCGGACACTTGCTCCGTGTATGCGCCGTAACTAAATGGCTCAATCTTCAGTAATAGTGGTTCCATGGTCATTATTGCTCTCAGACTAAGATAGGAAGGAGAAGGGTGGCTCCGTTAACGGAGCCACCCTCTTTTCGGGAGACCAATTTGCTGGCCACCCATGGAACTTCATAAAACCTTTCACAGGTCAGTCCCAAGGAGGCTCCCCTGCCGCAATCTTACGGACAGCTTGGGCGTACGTTGAGCCCCGGCTCATGCCCAGAAGCAGACAGGCGTCGCCCGGAAGAATGTCTGTGCAGTCCCAAAGATGGCCCAGCAGCCATTTGAGTGGCCGCTCGTTCTCTTCGTATCCTACTTCGACATACTCCGGTATCGGCTCGTCTTCGTCCAGGAGGGATACTTTCTCTAGGTGACGCAGGAAAGCCTCCCGAAAGTGGCCAGGAGCGTGTCCACCTTTATTAGCCTGGTATCTTGTGTGGTATAGCATGGTAATCGCCCCCTTTCTGGATAATTACCACGCCATGTCTTACCTCACCAGGCCATGCCTTGCATTGCTCCTATCGAACTCTATCTCTTATTATCGTACCAAAGCGCCCGGCAAATCTCAACTTTCGCCGTCTTACGCCGGTGATTGACCAACGAGCAGGCGAAGCCTCCCTAGCCGAGGGCATATCCGACTGACAGCGAGTCGAGGACTCCTGCCGTCGTTGCGCTTTCTATGATGTATTGTCGAGTGTTGGACTGCTAGCGGGCTCCCAGTGCCTCTTGTAGGGCTTGTGCTTCCCGGTCGTCCTGGTGGCTGAAGGCATGGGCGTATATTTTCATCGTGATACCAGCATCAGCATGACCAAGGCGGCGGCTGACTGCCGTAACAGGGACACCTTGGTCCAGCAGCAGGCTTGCACTCAGGTGGCGGAGTCCATGTGGCGTGACAGGGGGTAACCCCAGCTTCCTACAGAGTCTGCGCAAGGCGTGCTCCGGTGTAGAAGCAAGCAGTGGTCCGCCTACTTCACCAGTAAATACTAATCCATGGTCTTCCCGCCAGCCCGGACCAGCTTGGAGTCTACGTTCTTCCGTCATCGCTTTCTGTTTCTTTAGCGCCTCTACAGCTGTTGGTGGTAAGGAGATGGTCCTTCTACCGGCCTGCGTCTTCGGTTCCCCTTCTACCCACTGACCACCTATTCTTTGCAGCGTTCGGCAGATACGCAAGGTGCTTGCAACCAAGTCCACATCTTCCCATTTCAATCCTACCAATTCGCTTATCCTGGCACCGGAGGCGATGGCGACAATCCAGAGGGGATGCAACCAATGGTCCTCAGTTGCCGCCAGAAAAGTAGCTAACTGGTCCTTGTTCCATATCTTCATCCGTTTATATTGGTGCTTGGGCTTGATTACCCGGTCTGTCGGATTGTCCGGCAGCCATCGCCACTGAACAGCAAGACGGAAAGCGGCATGGAGCTCGCAGTGAACGATAACGGCCCCACGGCTTAACCCTCGATTCAGCAACTCGGTGTAGAGCTTCTGCACGTGCGCAGGTGACAGACGGCTCAGAGGAATAGCGCCTAGGCTGGGCAGGATGTACTTGTCTACGTGCCAGCGATAGTCGGCGTTGGTCCTGGGCCTGAGAGTGGGGGCCATCGTTAAGAGCCATTGGTTTAGCAGGTCGCCAACCGTGCGCCGACCGGGTGTGCATAAATAGTTGTTTTTGGCGGCCTGAGCCTTTAGCTGCCTCAGTTTCTTCTTGGCCTCGTGCTCCGTCTTGCCGTAAACCACCCTGCGAACCCCATCAACTTGTAACGATGCCTGCCAGCGCCCGTCTGGCCTTTGGGACAAACTACCCTCGCCGGAGTTATTACGGGACATTCCTGCTCTCCTCTTGTCCATGATGATGTAGTGACGTATTGGACCAGGCTAGATAGCACACTAGAGTTCTGGTCCCAGCGCTGCCAGATTATAGCGAGGAGGGCATTACAAACAAATCAAAGCCCCAACGGTGTTAGGGTGCCCCCTTCTTACCTTCTATGTTTTGCCAGCCAGGGGCCGGGTGATTGCGAAGGGAATATTATTTCCCCTTAATCGAGATCCAGGGCAACGCCCTCACTTACAACCGGGAGAACGCCGCCGCTAACGCCGCCTTCTACTCCGTAGGAGACACCTGGGACGAGTCCACCCCCACCTTTACCCAGGTGCAGACCTCGCTGGTGATCCTCGGAGGCGACGCCGACGTGGACAACTACATCCGCCAGACCCGCTCCAATATCCAGGACGTGGAGGCAGCCGTCCTGCAGCTCAAGGCCAAGGCCGTCCGCAACAAGTTTGAGGACACCTTCATCAACGGCAACACCGGTACCGACGCCAAGAGCTTCGACGGCCTGGACCAGCTCATCACCTCCGGCCAGACCATCGAAATGGCCACCAACGGCGCCACCCTCACCCTGGCCAAGCTGGACCAGCTCATAGACAAGATCATGGGAGGCAAGCCGGACCTCCTTCTCATGAGCAAGCGCAGCCGGCGCAAGCTCAAGACCCTCCGCAATGCGGTCGGAAGCGTTCTCGAGAATGATGTCGACTCCTTTGGCCACCGGATCGACTACTACGACGGCATCCCTATAGCCATCACGGACTGGATCTCCGACACGCAGACCCACGGCAACACCTCCACTAACTCCACCATCTACGCCCTCTGCTTCGGCGAGGACGGCATCGCCGGCCTTACCAACGGGGGCATCCAGTTGGAGCGTATCGGCAGCCTGGAGACCAAGGACGCCACCCGCACCCGCGTTAAGTGGTACTGCAGCCTGGCCCTCTTCTCCACCGTCAGAGCCGCTATGCTCACCGGAGTCCAGGACTAATTGGTACATCCGCTAAGACCGCTGCGGTATTGGAAACCGCTGCGGTCTGACTCGACCTCGAAGACAGATGTGCGAGCAAGTTGCCGGATGCACCACTAATACAAGACCAAAGCTGAGCCGCCGCGGGGACGCCCACGGCGGACGTGAAGCTGGGGCCGGCCAGCCGGCCGGCCCCAACCCAAAGGAGGGAGACAGTGAATTACGCAATCCTAACCATGATAACGGCCCTGGTCTTCGCCATGGCCATGCTCAGCAGCCCCGGCGCCCGCCTCAGAGACCTGCCCCGCCGGATCCGCCGGGAGGTCCACTGGTACTTCGTCGCCAGGCCCAGGTACCGCAACCGGCCGATTGCCGGCGGATCCCTCACAGATGTTACTGACGGCTCCCGCGTAATCGCGGAAGGAATAGCCCCCTGTCAGGTCGCCCTATCCGCTGCAGCCCTACCCGGCGATCTCCTGGGCAAGTCCGGCTCTACCTGGGTACTGGCGGACGGTAATAACTCAGTCTACGCAGAGCTGGTAGCCGGCCAGAAGGGCGCCAGCGGTGACACCATCACAGCCTTCCGTATCGCCCGCGTCAGCGCCCTCTCCGGAGCTGCGATCGGAGACCCCGTCTACCTCTCAGACACCGCCGGCGGCTACTCCGCATCTGCCGGCACTGTCGGCCAGATCGTCGGAGTCGCCATCTCAGCAACCGAGGTGCTCCTATTCCCCAACTACATCACCGGCGGCCAGATGACACAGGGAGCCCTGAAGCAATTCTTCCGGGACTCCGGTCTGTATATGCACTCCAACGCAGACGGCAAGCTCACCATCAGCGCAGACGGGACCGGGAATGACGATATCACCCTTGACGGGTCCGTCCGCACTAACGAGGGCCTGGTCCTCTCGGACGTAGAAAGCACCATCGCCGTTTCCGCAGACAAGACCCTCGCCCTGGCCGACTGCGGAGTAATTCAGCTCGTGGACACCGACGCCAAGACCGTCACACTCCCAGCCACCGCCCCCGGCCTGGAATACACCATCGTGAACACCGGGGCCGATGGAGCCGTCCTCGTGACCATCAGCCCCCAGGCAGCCGACAAGATCTCCGGCGCCGGCCTGACCCCGGCCGATAACAAGGACCTGCTCAACACCAAGGCCACCGCCAAGAAGGGCGACTTCGTAACCCTCCTGGCAGACGGCGTAGACGGCTGGGTAGTCACCCGCTTGGCAGGTACCTGGGCCAGGGAAGGCTAACAATAGCCCCCAACCGGCCAGGGACGCAGGCTGCACCGCCTGCAACAGCCCTGCACCGTTTGGTACTGGGTCATAAGACCCAGCAACGGGCCGGTGGACGGACTGCCCGCCCCGTCCACCGGCCCACCCCATCAACTATTCCCTCGCCCACCGCAGTGGGAGAGTGGAACAATAGTTATTATTCCCTCGCCCGCCGCAGCGGGAGAGGGTTAGGGTGAGGGAGCCCATGGAGGAGGCGCATGCCGACAGACTATCAGGCACTAATCCGGGGATACGTCAGGATCGATCTACACGACGAGGACGCCACCAACTACCGGTGGACCGACGCCACCCTTAACCGCCACATCGCCCAGGCGGTCAAAGAGCTCTCATTCCACATACCGAGGGAGGTAAAGACCACCCTCGATACCGTGGCCAGCTCCCGAGACATTACCCTACCCGTCGGTGTCACGGACCTGGTAGAGATCGCGGCGGTGGAATACCCCGCCGGCAACTTCCCCAGGACCTACGTCAGGTATTCCCTCTGGAACAACGTTCTAACCCTCATGGGAGAGGATATCCCGGCCGCCAACGGAGAGGACGTGTATCTCTACTGGTACCAGCTCCACACCCTGGATACCACGTCGACCACCCTTCCAACCTGGACCTACGACCTGGTCGCACTTGGAGCCGCAGCCATGGCCGCCATAGAGTGGGCCAGCTACGCCACCAACCGCGTTAACGTCGGAGGAGAGGCCACCTGGAAGAACTACCTTTCATGGGGCACCGAGGCCCTCAAGCAATTCAGGGAGGAGATCGCCAGGAAGGGGCGCAAGGGGTCCGTCCGCTCCAGCAGCCTATTCGCACCATCGGCGCCGGCGCAATCGCAGTCCACCGACCCGGGGCCACAATGAGACGCAGCGAAGTATCAGATGAAATGCCGGCCCACCAGCCAGGCCAGATGGACCCGAAGACCCATAAGCCCGCTACCATACCTCACAGGCCTAAATAAGCACCATGAAGCACCACCAAGCACAACGAACAACCATCGAACAACAATTGAACAACCACCGAACAACAGCGCTGCCATGAGGACCATATCGGCGACTCTCACAGCCGCCGGCAAGTCCGCCTCTGCGTCGCCGTACCTCCGCGTCCGCGCTATCCGCAAGATCGGCGCCACCGGCCGGCTGGATTGGGAGCGCATCTATACCGGAGTCGAGGCCGAGAACCTCGCCGGCATCGCCCAGGCCGGCGACGGCTCTATCCTCCGGATCCGTGTAACCGCCGGCAACCAGGTCCAAATCCAGCGCACCGCCAGCCCCTCCGGAGCATCAGATTGGGCCACCTGGCCGGCCGCGGCCGGCGCTAACGTAACCACCGTTGCCATTTGCGCCAGCGGAGCCAACGCCTGGGCCTTCTACGGGCCCAACGTCGGCGGCGAGATCTACGCCTGCAGCTCCACCGATAACGGAGCTACCTGGTCCGCCTGGGCCGCAATCACCCCGGCCGGTGTTGCCACCCACGCCCTGGCCGCTGCTATCAGCGGCAGTGGAGAGGTCCTCGCCGTCTATGAACGATCCAACACCGTCTACACCATCAAACGCTCCGGAGGAGCCTGGGGAGCGGAGACCGCCTGGACCAACACAGTGGCCACCATCACCGGCCTGGCCATGGTCTATTCGAGTGATTACAACCTCATCATCACCGGAACGCAGGTCACCACCACCCACCCCAAGGTCTGGAGCTGCATATACGGCGACGGAGACGCTTACGCTGTGGGGACCTGGGGACCGCTAACCGAGGCGGCCGCAGCATCAGCCGGCAGCGGGGTTAGCTTCCATTACCCGGCACTCTCGCAGCCAGAAACCTACCGCTGCTTCTTCCAGGAGTATTATTCCGGCACCACCTCCTACAAGCGCCCGTATCACACCCATACCCCACCATCAGTCAACTTCGTGGACGCGGTTTGGAGAGAGCCTGTCCCCTTCAACCTGGAGCCCGCAACCTACGGCCTGGCTATGGCCTACACCACCGGCAGCTACGTTTACGCCTCCACCGTCGCCGGCGTCTGGAGAGCGCCAGTAGTCTCCGGCACCGGCCTGGACATTACCACCCGCGTTGCCCACCTGGTGGCCACCGCCAGCCTGGACGGAGGAAAGGCCACTATCAGGCTGGACAATTCCGACGGCGCCTACGCTACCCTCGGATCCGGCGCCACCCTGGAGCTCCAGCGCGGTTCCCTCCTGAACATCGACCCGGGCTACAAGACCACAGCCGGCTCCGAAGTATCCGGCAGCGGACCCCCATACTGGATAGAATCCATTTCCTACACCCACACCACCAGGAAGGGCCAGCCCATGGCAGAGCTGGTCATTGAGGCGGTCGACGCCTGGGGACTCCTGTCATACTGGAGGGCTCGCAGCCAGAAAACCTGGGCCTCCGGAGGAACATCCGTTATCGGTATTCTCACCTGGATCCTGGCCAGGGTCGGCCTGCAGGCCGCGGCCACCGGCCAGACTTCTACCGCCCTGGACAACCTCAAGCCCGCCTTCACCATCCACCCAGGGGAAAATGGGGCCACCGCCGTACTCCGGCTCCTGGCCCTCGTTCCTGATCGTATCATCATGAAATCCACCACCGCCTACCTCAGAGACCCTCGCGCTGCAGACGCCAGCCAGTACACCTACGGATCAGACCATCAGATCCTGGAGGCCGAGTACCGCACCCACACCCAGGAGGTAAACCACGCCTACGTCCTCGGGCTTACCCACTTCTCCGAATCCTTCAGCTGGACCGAGATCGGCCTCGTCTTCAACCGGACCGCTCAAACCCACGACATTAACCTCACCACCGCCGCCGACTGCCTGGCCAGGTCGGCAGCCCAACTGCGTGACCAGGTCCTGGCATCCAGGGCCGACGCCATCACCGTTCGCCCGCACGTCGGGCAGGAGATCCTCGATGTCGTCAGCGTCACGGACGCAACGGCGGGCCTGGCCACGGCGAAACGGCGTGTGATCGGGACGAGGCTGGAGTATCAGCCCGCCAAAGGAGTCTACCTGCAGACGCTCACCCTCGGGGACGCATGAGCGGTCGCCACCAGACGGGATTTCGCCTGTGCGCACCTATTATGCGCACGCCCATCGTGGGGGACGTATGACCCACCACCCCGCCCACGAGCATTCAACCCCATGCAAGCGGGCGTCCATAGGGTCGTTCCGCGAAACGCCCCGCGCGCCCGCGGCCCCTCCGTCGCAGTCATAATATGCCCAAAAGAAGGACGCACCCCACCAGCAGCAAGTATCCCCTCGCCCACCGCAGTGGAGCAACACTTACTATTCCCTCGCCCCCCGCAGTGGGAAAGGCTGCTCTGGCAAATATCCCCTCGCCCACCGACATGGGAGAAGCTGTTCTAGCAAATATCCCCTCGCCCACCGCAGTGGACCGGCACTTACTATCCCCTCGCCCCGCTGGGAGAGGGTTAGGGTGAGTGAGCCCACCCCGCTGATGCCATTGCCACCTCTCCGCCCCTACCAGCTCGCCGTCGCCCGCGCCGTGCTAACCAGCATCCGGCAGCGGCAAGGACTGACCTTCACCGTCGAAGTCAGCCGGCAGGGAGGCAAGAACGAGCTATCGGCACAGTTGGAGATGCTGCTACTCACCATGCACATGATCAGTGGCGGGGATATCATCAAGGGCTCACCCACCTTCAAGCCCCAATCCCTCATATCCATGAACAGGCTGAGGGACAGGCTCAACGATGCCGGCTTGCTCGGACACTGGCGCCCCGAGCGAGGATACGGGATCCGACTTGGGAAAGCTCGAGCACTGTTCCTCTCCGCAGAGCCGGGTGCGTCCGTGGTTGGCCACACCGCCAGCCTACTGCTGGAGATAGACGAGGCCCAGGACGTGATAGAAGAGCGGTATACCAAAGACTTCAAGCCCATGGGCGCCAGCACCAACGTTACCACCGTCATGTACGGAACCCCCTGGGACGATCTCACCCTGCTGGAGCAGACCCGCCAGAGCAACATGGAATTAGAATCCGCTGATGGCGTGCAACGAAACTTCGAGTTTCCCTGGCAGGAGGTAGCCAAGTACAACCCCGCCTACGCCCAGTACGTCGACTCCGAGCGCCACCGCCTGGGCGAGGACCACCCCCTCTTCCAGACGCAGTACGCACTCAAGACCATCGGCTCAGGCGGGCGCATGTTCTCCGCTATCCAGCTCGCACAGCTCGCCGGCGACCACCCGCGCCAGCACGCGCCCACCGGCCCCATACATATCGCCGGCCTCGATGTGGCGGGCGAGGACGAGGACCCAAACGATCCAACCATGCCCGATCGGGCCAGAAAGCGGGACAGTACGGTTCTCACCATAGCAGAACTGACCTTCGGAACTGATCCGCTCACCTCGAAGCAACCCCAAATCCGCATACTGGAGCACCTGGCTACCGTCGGCACCAAGCACGCCCAGCTCTATCCCCGCATCCTCGATCTCGTGCGCAGCAGATGGAGGTGCAAGAGGGTAGTCGTAGACAGCACCGGTGTTGGTGGTGGCGTTGCCTCCTACCTCACCACCATCCTCGGACCGGATACCGTCCAATCATTCCACTTCACCGCCCAATCCAAGTCTCGTCTCGCATTCAACCTGATCACCGCCATTAACGCCGGCAGGTTGAAGATGTACCAGGGCCAGGATCCTGACGCCCTGCAGTTTTGGAACCAGATGCACAGGGCCAGGTCCGCAGTCAAACCCAACCAGCAAATGTCATTCTACGTCGACCCCCGAGAGGGCCACGACGATTACCTCATGAGCACAGCCCTACTGGTGGAGGCCTCGCAGGGCCTCCAGCCCAGGACGGCCCACGGCCGTTCCACTTGAAACACTAGGAGGAACCACAATGGGAGTAGGAACACATTCAATTATCCACTCCGGCGAGCTGGCCGGCGCCGCCGCAGCCACGCAGCTTCCGGACATTCCATGCAGCATGGCCAGATTCAAAGCCGCATACGACAACGTTGGCAGGGTCTACCTCGGAGCAGCTGGTGTAACCGTCAAAGACGGGACCACAGACCAGACCACCGGATTCGAGCTGAACGCTGGCGATGATACCGGATGGATCCCCGTCGCCAACCTAAACCAGCTCTACCGGATCTGTGACAACGCCGGCGACGACCTTACCTACATGACCATAGACGTATAGAGGCGAGCGACTATGAGATTCATCGGCCAAGCAGTCATGAACAACGCCCGTCCGAGCCAGCCCCTCAAGACCGGCCAGACCGGTTCATACGCTGGAGGCAACTACGACGACGGCTTCTACGAGATGGGCATAGCCAAGGCCTACTCAGTTTTGACAACCGGCCAGTACAGCGGGACCACGGCCATAGTGCTCAACGGCAAGACGGACAACCACAGCAATAACTGTGTCCTCGATCTCGCAACCGGCCTGATGTGGATTCGCTACGTCAGCGCGTCGGTCGGCCCAGCCAGCGACGGCAAGCTTCCCTTCACCACCAACGGGAATGGAGAAGGGATATACCCCTACTGCGAGGCTGCCAAAGCGGCTAACCTGGGCGGCCATAATGACTGGCGAGTCCCTAACCGGGAGGAAGCTGCCGGCATATGGGGCACGGCTAGCGGCAAATCGGCCCCTAACCCAACCGCCTTCCCCTCTTGGCCCTATGACACGGCCTGGACAAGTAGCTCCACCGTCTACGACGGCTCCAGCGGCGTTTACATTTCCTACGGCGAGATCCTCCTATATGCCATCGCCAAGACCAACACCTACTACACCAGCCTGGTACGAGGAGGCCGCAGTTGATAACCGACCTAACAACCAAGACCCTGGCCCAACTTCAGGAACTTACCAAGGCCCAGCTCATTGCTGCCATCCTGGAGGGGCAGACAGACACCGAGCTTGAGGACAGCGAGGACGGACCCCATGGCCAGGTCCGCAGGGTCTACCTCACCACAGACAGGCTCACAGGCAAAGTGCTGAGACGAACCCGAACAGACTGGTCATACCACCCGAACGGCGACGTGGACGAGATTACCACTGTGGAGAGGGACCAGGATGAAAAGGAGATCGGGCGAAACCGAGTCAAGCACCATCAGGACGGCCGGGAGCCGGAGCTGCTGGAGGAGTGACATGCACATTGCCCCTCCGGTCGGGCTGCCGGCCGTCAGCTTCGCCCGCCAGAGAGAGCCGTCCCTTCGGGCACGCTCCGCTCGGCGGTCCTGGCGACCTTCGCTTACGACCTCGGCGCTAATGTCACTTGGGCACCCCAGCGTCAGGTCCGCCAGCTGCGCTCCGCCTGCTCCGCGCAATGCCGGGCGTCACGCCCCCGCCCCCACGCGTAATGGAGCTTTGAAATGACACCACCAGGTCCCGCCACCCCGGCCCCACGCATCAGGAAAGCAATCCTGAAAGCCTTTGACGCTGCTACCTGGACCGCAACCGTTCAGATCATGGGGTCACTCTCCACCTACCTGGAATCCGTACCCGTCGCAGAGGACCTCGACGAGACCCTTCTGGTTGCCGGTTCCACCGTCGCAGTTGTCTTCCTCGACGATTCCAACCCGACCGACGCAGCCGTCGCCTTCGTCTACGGAGCGGTCCCGCCCCTCGTGTCGCGGGCCAGCGCCCACCCGTCAGCCAGGTCCGCCAACTGGCCGGACGCTACCTGGACCAAAGTTTCCCTTCAGGTAGAGAAGTACGACAGCCTGGGAGAGTTCGACAGCGCCACCAACTACCGATTTACCGCCGGCGCTGCCGGCTACTACCAGGCCCATGGCCAGATCTATTTTGAGAACGTTAACGCCGGAGACGATCTATTCATGGTTTTGCGCAAGAACGGCGCCACCGCCGCCGGCGCCAGAATGCTGGCCAGCTCCGCCTATGAGTATACCCTCAACACTTCGGACGTCTTCTACCTGGCAGCCGGAGACTATCTGGAGCTATGGGCCTATTGGGACTACGCGGCTGAGGCCGACCATTACGTCTACGACAACAACACCGGAACGTACACCTTCCTAACCGTCCACAGGCTGAGCTGAAAAAGGAGGACCACCATGGCCACACCCAACGCCATCACCATCGGCAACCTCACGAACGTCGTAGACCTTCGGGGACAGCTCCCAGGCACGGAGCATTACGAAACCCGCCCACTCTCCCATCTGGGACCAGGTGGACCGCTCAAGTGGCTCGCCGTACACCACACCGGTGTCCAGCGGGACAACAGCGCCAGGGAGATCGCCAGCTATCACGCCAACATACTAGGGTGGCCAGGGATCGGCTACCACTTCCTCGTACACATAGGAGGCAGGATAGACTACGTCGGGGATATCCTTACCATCCGCTACAACGTTGCCCGCCAGAACCACCACGTAATAGGGATCTGTCTGGCCGGAGACTTCACCAGGCAATCACCAGGGTTACCACAGTTGGAAGCTGCCCGCCTGCTGCTATCCAATCTCCAGTACGCCCTGGGCTGGCCCGTTCCCATAGCGGGACACGGAGAGGTTGCCCTTCCGGGCTTCGGCACAGCCTGCCCAGGGAACACATTCCTGCTCGGGTCACGCTGGAAGGACCGGATAGTCACCCAGCGTTCGCTGGAATCTCTGTCATTTGAACCACAGGCGTAAGTAAAAGGAGGATAGCAATGGAACTCACAGATGTAATCGGACTGGCCGGGGTGCCCTTGATCATAGCGCTGGTCCAGGTAACCAAAGCCTGGGTCGTGGAGGAGCGCCTGTATCCTGTCCTGGCCCTGATTCTGGGACTGGCGCTGAATATTGGCATTGCTGCCGCCCGTGGCAGCGACCTGCCGGCTGCCGTGCTCCTGGGCATAGTCGCCGGCCTCGCCGCCTCCGGCCTGTACAGCCAGAGTAAGACCATGGTGCGGTGAGGGCGGCACCTGGATCTTAACGTATTGACAGCCGTCCGAGCCCGTTGTATCTTAGCCAGAGCTAGGGATTTCGAATAAAGGGAGAGCTATGCGCCTGGAAGATAAGATTAGAGATATTCCTGATTTCCCCCAAGAGGGGATCATATTCAAGGACATCACCCCCCTGGTCGGAGACCCCGGCGCCTTCCGCGCGACTATCGATCAGCTTGCGTCAGCATGTCAGGGCAAGGCCATCGACTCCATTGTAGCCCTGGAGTCCAGGGGCTTTATCTTCGGCGCTCCTCTGGCCTATAACCTGGGCGTAGGGATCGTCCCTATCCGGAAGAAGGGCAAGCTGCCTGCCGAGACTTACCAGATGGAATATGATCTTGAGTACGGCACCAACGTCGTCGAGATACACACGGATGCCCTGCGAGCGGGCGAGAGGGTACTGATAGTCGATGATCTCCTGGCTACGGGAGGGACGGCAGCGGCCTCCGCCCGGCTGGTGGAGCGTCTGGGCGCCGTGGTGACCGGCTTCCTCTTTGTGATTGAGCTCGGTTTCCTTAACGGGCGGGAGAAGCTTCCCAACTACGAGGTCAACTCTCTCATACAGTACTGATCGCCTCCGGGCATTCCCTCATCCCGGCCTCCTCGCCGGGGCCGGTCAGGCTCTTAATGAAGCTTAAGTATCGGTCGAATCAGGCGCTCAGCGCCTGATTCGACCGATACTTATAATTATCCCCACTAAAACAATCACGTGCAGCCCCTTTCCAATTTCCTTCCAATAGCTAATCGGAAGTGCTACACTAAAATTGAGAGAAGTATCGAACATTGGCGGAGGAGGTTGCGATGGGAGCTTCTTTTCGCATAGGGAAGATTAAGGGGATACCGATCGGTATCCATTACAGTTGGATTATCATCTTCGCGATAATCACCTGGTCTCTGGCGTTTGGCTACTTCCCGCCCGAGTGGTCTGTAGCCGAGAGAGTGGCCGCCGGGGTAGTTACCAGTCTGCTGTTCTTCGGATCGGTCCTGTTTCATGAGCTTTTTCATTCTTTTGTTGCGTTGGGTTACGGAATTCCGGTCAGCAGCATTACACTCTTTATCTTCGGGGGGGTGTCCCAGATAAGCCGGGAGGCACGTACGCCGGGCAGCGAGTTTTGGATCGCCATCAGCGGCCCGCTGTCCAGCTTGGGGCTGGGGATCTTCTTCTACGTGGTGACCGTGGTCTCCGGCGGCCCGGTGGTGTTCGGAGGAGCAGCCACTCCTGTAAGGGCCATCGCGGAATATCTTGCATACATTAATGTGGCGCTGGCCGTATTCAACCTGGTGCCTGGCTTTCCACTGGACGGAGGCCGGGTGCTACGCTCGATCATCTGGAAGGTCAACGGCCAGTTCGTGCCGGCTACGAGGCTGGCTTCCATCGTCGGCCAGGGCATCGCTTACCTCATAATGCTCGGAGGGGTGGCCTTTATCTTCGCCTTTGGCAACCTCTTCAGCGGCATCTGGTTCATTATTATTGGCTGGTTCCTGAGCAACGCCGCCGAAGGCAGCTACCGTCAGGCGATGATGCAGGACGCCCTCCAGGGGGTGCCCGTCACGGTGGTTATGTCCAAGGACTTTGAGGCCGTGTCTCCCGGCATGACCCTCGACGAACTGGTCTCCGAGCACGTGCTTCGCCACCACCTGCATGCCTTCCCGACCGTGGAGGATGGGGCCCAGCTTAAGGGTATCGTCACCCTCCACGATATCAAGAAGGTGCCCCAAGAACGGTGGCCGGCAACTTCGGTATCGGACATAATGACCAGGACCGAAGACCTGCAGAAGCTTACCCCGCGTGACAGCCTGGCCCTGGCATGGCAGATGCTCAACGAGAACAGAATTGGGCAGATACCGATAGTGGAATGGGGCCAGATCGTTGGACTTGTAACTCGCGCCGATTTGATGCACTATATCCATATGCGCTCGCAATTGGGTGTTTAGTAGGAAAGGGCGATATGGATAGAGGCCTTATGGGCACGAGCCTCCGGCTTGTCTCTGCCTCTTGGCGGCTGTGCGGTGCCAGCACCGGCGGTCGTGGCGGGTATCGCCGGGAGGATGGGAGACGAAACCGTTAGATAAGGGGCCTCTGCCCCGCGAGGTAGTTCTGGCATTGGTGGCGGCGGCTGTTCTGCTGTATTCGTTGGGAGGCTGGACAGTCTACGCCGTCATGAGCGACAACGAAGCATCGATCCCCTTCGTTACTGAGGGAAGTGCCGTTGTCCCCCCGGCCAAGCCGGGCGCGGCCTCGTCCGCTCCGCAGCCGGCCCCAGCGGGACAGCCCGCTCCGGCTTCAGTCCCAACTAATACACCGGCGCCGGCAGCCGCGGCTCCAACTGCCACGTCCACACCGGCTGCAGCCATGCCTACCGCTACACCGACAGCGACAGTCGTGACGCTTCCTCCCGCCCAGACAGCCACACCGGTCCTGGGACCGATCCTTTCTGCACCGAATATTGCGCCCTCGCAAGGATCGGCCAGCAACGTACAACCGACGCCGGCGCAGTCTGCGGCGCAGCCAACCCTGCCGCCTGCCGCGACGCCGATGCCGACGGCGACCTCAACGGCGACGCCGCCGGCCCAGCCAACCGTCACGAGTCCGGCAACGCAAACGCCCACAGCTCCAACGGTGTTGCCCACGCCGTCTCTGAACTCATCGCTCATGGGCCCGCCCCAGCCTACGGTTGCCCGCCCATCGCAGCCTATTGTTACGAGTCCACCTGGGCGTTAGAGAGCCCCGGGCGCCCCGTTGCGCTTGACAGACACCGGGTGTGCCATTACAATCTCGGCATCGGTAAGCTGCTGTTTGAGGTTAAGCCAGGCATGGACGCAGGCACAATGGGGAAGGAATACGCAGACCAGGAGGTGGTCTGTCAACAGGGGGAGATCGGCAACTGCATGTTCGTCGTTCTGGCCGGCCGTCTATCAGTCGTGCGAGAAGAGGCCGGGAGAGAGGTAACCGTTGGGGAGCTCCAGGGTGGAGAGGTCTTCGGAGAGATGGCTATCGTCGACCAGGGGCCCCGCTCGGCGACGGTGCGGGCCAAGGGGAACGCCCGGGTGCTTACCCTGGACAAGCGTGCCTTCCTCAAGAGGGTGCGCGAAGACCCGACTCTTGCCTTCCGTATTATCCAGCAGATGTCCGGCCGGATACGGCGCCTGAACGACCAGCTCTCGCGGGTGGAGGAGCAACCGGCGCAACCGGAGGAGCCGGCCCAGCCGACGCAATAAGCAGCCTCCTTCCCAAGTCCAGGCGGTCATACCATTAGCAAGCTCTTTCCCTGATAGTACTCGATTACGTGCGGCTTCCCGCCCCCCCGCCTCTGGATTCCGGCCTCCGCCGGAATGACAGAAGAGAAGCCGGAATGACAGAAGAAGCGCGGGGATAGTCCATGTCCTTCCTGCATCGGCACACCACTTACAGCCAAAATGTAGTGCAATCCGCCTGGCGCGGAGCCTCGATCCACGCTCCATGTACGTACTCAGCTTGATTTTGGTATGCAACTTGAGTAAAATGACTTCCGTTCCCTTAACAAATGGAAAGGAGGGTATCTATGCCGGCATATCTTAGAATAGAGACATGCCTTCCGGAGCACAGCGCGAAGGGGTTGGCATTCTTGGATCCCGAGGCTATGGAGGCGGAAGGCTTTCAAGAAGGCGACATGGTTGAGGTCCAGAGTAGCTACGGGAAGGGCGTTTACGCCCGGCTCGGAGCACCCTTTCCCGAGGACCGGGGACAGGGCACAATCCGCCTGGACCAGTATCTTCGGCAGTCTATCAAGGCCTTCTTGGGTGATAGTGTCGAGATCGAGAAGGCTGCTACCAAGCCGCTCGAGAAGCTGGTGCTGGCTCCCCTCATCGACGTGTCAGACGTATCCGGCCTGGAGGCCTACCTGCTCCAGTCCTTTACCGCCATCGGCATGGCCACCAGCAAGGGCGCTGTAATCTATGCCACGCTGCCAGGCGCCACAGCCGGAGCCGCCTTCAAGGTAATCGAGGTCGAGCCCGGCCCCGGCCTGGTGACTATCGATACCGTTCTGGAGCTCAAGTACGTTTTCTCCGTGTGGCCCAGCACCCAGATGGAGGTTACCTTCGAGGATGTTGGGGGACTCTCCAAGGAGATACGGATGGTCCGGGAACTGATCGAGCTTCCGCTGCGCTTTCCGGATGCCTTCCGCCAGCTCGGCATTAACCCACCGCGCGGCATCATCTTCCACGGGCCTCCAGGTTCCGGTAAGACCCACCTGGCCAAGGCTATTGCGAATGAGATTAAGGCCAAGTTCATATATATCAATGGACCTGAGATAATCAGCTCCGTCTACGGGGAGACGGAAGCAAACCTGCGTAAGACCTTCGAGGAGGCTGCCAAGCACCTGCCTTCAATGGTCTTCGTCGACGAGCTGGACGTCATTGCTCCCAAGCGGGGCGAGAGCGGTTCCCAGACCGATACCAGGATGGTGACGCAGCTACTGGAAGTCATGGACGGCCTCAAGCGGGTTGAAGGCGTCATGGTAGTCGGCACGACCAACCGCATCGAGTCGCTGGACAAGAGCGTACGTCGCCCCGGACGCTTCGACCGTGAGATCTTCATCGGGCCACCTGACCGGGCCGGCCGCCTGGAGATTCTGAGGATTCACACCCGCGGCATGCCTCTGGATGCTGAGGCCACCGACTTCCTTGACGAAGTTGCCAAGCAGACCAACGGATTCGTTGGGGCGGACTTGATGGAGCTCTGCCGGGAGGCCGGCCTGAATGCGCTCCGCCGCCATATCGGCGATAACTGGAACTTCCTTGCCCGCATGCAGATACAGTTGAACGAGCTGGCGGTCGGCAAAGAGGACTTCCTGATGTCCCTGGGCCGGGTCCGGCCATCGGCTATGCGGGAGGCGGTAGCCTGTATCCCTGAGGTCAGCTGGGAGGATATCGGCGGGATGGATGAGGCCAAGGACCGGCTGCGGGAGCTTGTCGAGAAGCCTCTCCTGCACCCGGAGGCCTTTACCGCTATGGGCATCAAGCCCCCCAGGGGCATACTTCTTTACGGCCCGCCAGGAACGGGCAAGACCATGCTGGCCCAGGCCATCGCCAACCAGTGCCAGGCCAACTTCCTATCGGTCAAGGGCCCGGAGATCTTCAGCAAGTGGTTGGGCGAATCGGAGGAGGGTATCAGACATCTCTTCCGGACTGCCCGCCAGGTGGCGCCGGCCATCATCTTCTTCGATCAGGTGGACGCTATCGCACCACACCGGGCCTCGGGTGGCGATACCCGTGCCTCTGAGCGGGTCGTGAACCAGCTTCTTACAGAGATGGACGGAATAGAGGCGCTGGCCGGTATCACGGTTGTGGCGGCCACCAACCGTCTGGACCTGCTGGACCCGGCCATCCTGCGTCCCGGCCGGTTCGGGGCTCACATCTATGTGCCGGAGCCGGAGGAAGGCGACCGCAGATCTATATTTGCAGTCCAGCTCAAGAGCGTGGACCTGGCGCCCGGCACGGACAAGGAAGAGCTCCTCGACATGCTGGCCTCCAGCACGCAGGGATTCGGAGGGGCGGAGATAGCCGCCATCTGTCATGAGGCAAGGCTGACTGCGTTGCGGTACACCGACTTCACGAGTGCGGTGCCACTGAAGATGGAGCACTTCCGGGAGGCCCTGGAGAAGATAACTCTCAGCCGCATGGTCTACACGGAGCAGCCTGTAGGATAACGGCGAAGACATCCGGTTGGAATAACCTGTGGGGGGTGGTTCGAGAACCGCCCCCCACATATATTCTCCCTGAAGACCTTGACGGGCGCCTCACAGCTTCTTGGAACAGGCCCGAATATGGTAGAATATCGAAAAACATAGGGAGCCAAGTACATGAGGGCAATTATCCTGGCTGGCGGAAAAGGTGAGCGCCTCCGGCCTTTTACTGATGACCGTCCCAAGCCAATGGTAGAGGTCCTGGGTAAACCTATAATGGGCTATCAAATTCAGTGGCTCCACGCCCAGGGCGTGAGCCACATTGTGATTTCTTGCGGCTACCGTTCTGAGGTTATCCAGCATTTCTTTGGCGACGGGCAGAATTGGGGAGTGCGTATAGACTACTCCATTGAGGAGACCCCGCTGGGACGTGGAGGGGGCATTAAGAAGGCTTTCTCGATGCTTCCGCCGGGGGATGACCCGCTGGTGGCCACCAACGGGGACATTATCACCAATTTCAATCTCCATTCGATGATCGATTGCCATCAGCGTGCGGGCGATCTGGCTACTATCCTGCTGACACCCTTCGTGAGCCCGTATGGCATAGTCGAGATAAACGACGACAGGGTCGTTGGCTTCCGAGAGAAACCAACCCTGCCCTACTGGATCAACGGCGGAATCTATATACTATCGCCGGAGATCTATTCCTGCCTGCCGGACCAGGGGGACCATGAGGACACGACGTTCCCGGAGTTGTCCCAGGAGAGGAAGCTAGGCGCATTCAAGAGCAGCGCGTTCTGGCGGGCCGTGGATACCGTTAAGGACCTCTCGGAGGTCAACCGCGAGCTCGAGAAGCGTCTCATTAGCTCCCTACTGTCTCAACCGTAAGTAGCCGTTGTCCAGGGGCGCCGGCTGCCCGTTAAGGTGTGGCGGGTTTTTTCGCCAGGGTAAACAGGGACAGACCGAAGGGTAGGGAGAACCTCCGAAGCCAGGACGCCTCTGCGACGAGAATACCCTTCAGAACGCGATTGGCCACCCGACCGGTTGATTGTACGTCTGAATCGGCCTGGCCGTCCCCCTCCATAAGCCTCTTGGCGGCGGCGAGAGGGAACAGGATGCTATTGGCATAGCTGGTCCGGCTCACCACGAATCCGGCCTCTTGCAGCTTGGCGGCCAGCTCTCCGGACCGGTAACGGTGACGCGTGTGCACGATGACATCGTGATGGCCCCGGAGGAAGTTGAAGGCCGGTACGCGCAGTAAGAGTTGCCCATCTTCCTTTAAGACGCGGTGGAACTCCCGCAGAGCACATACGTCATCCTCAACCGCACGGTGGTACAGCACATCGAAACTGGTGACCAGATCGAAGGATGCGTCCGGGAATGGCAGGCTGGAGACCGAAGCCCTCGCCATCCGGCTGAGGCCGCGTAGAGCGCAAAAGTCGATGGCCTCCTGGGCCAGGTCCACGCCATAAGCCGGCCCGTAGCGTGACAGGAAGTCCATACCGGCCCCGGTCCCGCAGCCGGCGTCGAGGACACGCAACTGCCTGGCGCCGCCGGCCGGCCCAAGAAAGGCTTCGGTTATTCTGCGCATCCCGGCGTACCACCAGTGGGTCGTCTCCAGGTGATACATCCGGGCGTACTCCTCTTTCTCCACGTTAAAGTCCCGCCCGTTTTGATACCGTATTCTAGATTAGCGGTTACCTGGGGTCAAGCTTGCTTGCCGAAGGACGCCCCTCCGGGAGACCTCATTGAAACGTCACATGCCCTATGCTAACATTGCCCGGAGGAGACAGCACGTTATGAAGATTATTGGCATGACCGGGGGCATCGCCTCCGGCAAGACAACGGTCCTGGCCATGCTCCGGGAGTTGGGAGCTAACGTTATCGACACGGACGTGGTGGTGCACGGACTGCTGAAGTCGAGCAGCCCTGTCTTCAAGTTCGTCGTTCACCATTTCGGCAAGGGGATACTGAATGAGGACGGTGAGATCAACCGGGTCCGCCTGGGGGAGATCGTTTTCTCCGATCCTTGTGCCCTGGCCTATCTGGAGGGCGTCCTCCATCCGGCTGTTTATCAAGAGACGGAGGCCTGGATCCGGGGCATCGAGGCACGGGAGGCATCCTCGGGCAAGGAGCAGGTCTACGTTATCGACGGAGCTAAGGTCTACCCGGAGCTACTGCCTCGCTGCGATTCCTTTTGGGTGATCTACACGCCGGAGCCACTGCAGCTCGATCGGCTGGTTACGAAGCGTTGCGTATCGGAGGAGGAGGCGCGAAGGCGTATCGCCGCCCAGGTGCCATGGGAAGAGCGTCTGCGACAGGCCGACGTGGTTATCGACAATAGCGGCACGATCGAGGAGACCCGGCAGAAGGTGGAAGAGGAGTTCCGGAAGCTGGTGGGCGGCTAGAAAGGGCTTAGGCGCGCAATTGTCTTGTGTTCGGGGGGGCCATCGGGATAGAATAGAGGGAGAGAAGCTGCGGAGGTAAAAGTGGTAGCGAAGATAAACATCTCCCTGCCCGAAGACGTTCTAGAGCGACTGGACATTGCGGCGCAAGAGGCCCGCTCCACTCGCAGCGCGTTCCTCGTCCAGGCCATTAAACACTACCTGGAAGAGAAGGAGGAGGAGCGCAGGCAGGAAAAGCGGCGTAAGGCCGCGGCCGGAATAGACCATTTCCGGGAGGCGTTCGGAGGATGGGATGGCACGGCTGAGGTCCTGCGATGGCGCGACGCACATTAGTACTGGACGCCTCGGTAGGGGTGAAATGGTTTTCGGCTAAGGATGAGGATAGTCTTCCGCGAGCGCTGGACATACGAGACAGGCACGTTGCCGGTGATATCCACATTATGGTGCCCGACCTGTTCTACTATGAAGTGATCAATGCCCTGGTTCACAAGAGACACATCCCCAGTGAGGCGATTCAACAGGTAATCGCGGACTTGTTCGACCTCGGGCTTGGGGCTTTTCCCGTCGGCAATGCGGCTCTCGCCAGCTCGGCTCTGATAGCCAGGCAGTTTACGATTACGGTATATGACGCCTGTTATGTGGCTCTAGCCCGGGAGAACGCCTGCCCCCTGGTCACCGCCAATCCCCGGCACCAGCGGCGGGACCTGGGGTGCCAGGTCGTACCCATTGAAGAGTGGCAAATGGGATTGGTGGGTGGGGATTCCCCGTTGGTGTGATGCCGTACACAATTAGTGGGGTGACATTCAAATGATTAGCCAGCCAATCCTGGATGAGGTCCTCCGTCGGATAGTGGAAGTTGCTCAGCCTGACCGGGTCATCCTTTTCGGCTCCGCGGCGCGGGGTGAGGCCGGCCCGGATAGCGATCTAGACTTCCTGGTGGTCAAGAAGGGCGTGGCCCACCGGCGTCGGCTGGCCCAGCGGATTTACCTCAGCCTCTTCGGGATCCCTGTGCCGGTGGACATCATCGTCGTCACGCCGGAGGACGTCCAGGCTTACAGCGAAAAGGTGGGAACGATCATCGGTCCGGCTCTTGAAGATGGAACGGTCGTTTATGCCGCCTGACGGCCGCGACCCGACCAATCCGGCGTCGTGGCTCCGAAGGGCACGAAGCAACCTGGCAAGAGCCAGGGGCGGCCGAACGGCGCCGGAGGTGCTCTACGAGGACCTCTGCTTTGATGCCGAACAGGCGGCAGAAAAGGCGCTGAAGGCGCTCCTGGTATACCGGAAAGCGCCCTTTCCAAAGACCCATGCGATTATGGACTTGCTGACCCTGATCCAACAGGGCGAGATCGATGTACCGGAGGAGATACGAGAAGCTGCCGTCTTGAGTGTCTATGCCGTGGAGTCCCGATATCCCGGAGTATCTGAGGAGGTGACTACGGAGGATTATGCGGAGGCGGTGGCCCTGGCCGAGCGCGTAATGCGATGGGTAGAATCACTCGTCCCAGGTTTTCAGCAAAGAGGACATGTGCCATGACCGCGCTGGGCATTAGTTCCGTGCGGCGTGGAGTCTGGGTTCGCAAGAATCATGCTTGCGAGGTTAAATGACCAGCTAGCAATAGTCCTCACAAAGCCCGGCTAATCCCACAGTTCGCCTGCGCCTGCAAGGCTTCCTGTCAAGACTCTTTAGAAATGTCCTCAAGCTTAGCTCGTTAGAAATGTCCTGTTGCTGAGGTGTTGAAGTAGTGG
>Ga0082335_1000505_pt2 | contig 56126 bp, 64 predicted proteins | sample Subgrocontami58m_FD_72375 | JGI IMG/M metagenome (GOLD analysis project Ga0082335, IMG submission 72375) | Subsurface groundwater microbial communities from S. Glens Falls, New York, USA - GMW37 contaminated, 5.8 m (SPADES assembly) (version 2) ... | reverse complement strand
TTTGCCATACGCGAGGGTGGGCGCACCGTGGGTGCCGGGGTTGTTGCCAAGGTGATGGAGTAGAGGTCAGAGACTGGAGGTCAGAGGTCGGCGCAATACAGGGGCCAGGTCTGGACGGCCCCTTATTCCAAGCCCTGGACTCCTCAAAGGATAAACATGCAAAGCACTAAAATCAGAATTCGCCTCAAGGCGTTCGACTACCGTCTGATCGATCAGTCGGCGCTGGAGATCGTTGACACCGCGAAGCGCACCGGTGCCGTGGTCAAGGGACCCGTACCCCTGCCCACGCGTATCGAGCGCTTCGATGTGTTGCGTTCCCCGCACGTAAACAAGACTTCGCGCGACCAGTTCGAAATCCGTACCCACCTGCGCTTGATGGACATCATCGACCCCACCGACAAGACCGTGGATGCACTGATGAAGCTTGACCTGCCTGCCGGTGTGGATGTGGAGATCAAGCTGTAGCAATTGCAGGACCTCGCGCACCCAAGTAAAACTCGGGGCGCGAATTGATGATTGCCGGCCAATTGTAGTCGGCGCCTTTTAACGAAGGGAAAGAAGATGAGCTTAGGATTAGTCGGTCGCAAGGTCGGCATGACCCGCGTATTCACGGACGAAGGCGACTCCGTTCCGGTGACCGTGGTGGACGTGTCCGATAACCGCGTGACCCAGATCAAGAACGCCCAGACCGATGGCTATGTCGCCGTGCAGGTGACTTTCGGCAAGCGCCGTCCCTCGCGTGTTACCAAGGCAGCTGCCGGCCATTTCGCCAAAGCCGCCGTCGAGGCCGGGCACACGCTTAAGGAATTCCGCGTCACCGAAGAGCAGCTCGCCAATCTCAAGGTCGGCGGCAAGGTGGGCGTGGACCTGTTCCAGGTGGGGCAGATGGTGGATGTAACCGGCACCTCGCAGGGCAAGGGTTTCTCCGGTGTCATCAAGCGCCACCATTTCTCCTCCAACCGCGCCAGCCACGGCAATTCGCGCTCGCATAACACGCCTGGTTCGACCGGCCAGGCGCAGGATCCGGGCCGCGTGTTCCCGGGCAAGCGCATGGCGGGCCAGTTGGGCAACGTCACCCGCACCACCCAGAGTCTGGAGATCGTTCGCATCGATGCGGAACGCCAGTTGCTGCTGATCAAGGGCTCGGTTCCGGGCAGCAAGGGCGGTGATTTGCTGGTGCACCCGGCTACCAAGGCACGCGTGAAGAAGGCCGTCGTCGCGCCGGCCAAGGGAGGTAAGAAATAATGGATTTGAAACTGATCGACGCCAAAGGCCAGGCGGCCTCGACCATGGCAGCCTCCGACGCGCTGTTCGGCCGCGACTACAACGAGCCGCTGATCCACCAGGTGGTGACGGCCTATCAGGCCAACGCACGCCAGGGCACGCGCGCGCAGAAGGGGCGCGCCGAGATCGCCAAGTCCACGCGCAAGCCATGGCGCCAGAAAGGTACCGGCCGCGCCCGCGCCGGCATGGCCTCCAGCCCGCTGTGGCGCGGCGGCGGCAGGATTTTTCCGTCGAGTCCGGACGAGAATTTCACGCAGAAACTGAATCGCAAGATGTATCGCGCCGGCCTCGCGTCGATTCTTTCGCAACTGGCGCGTGAGGACCGCCTCAAGGTGGTCGAGAGTTTCGTCCTGGAAGCGCCGAAGACGAAGCTGTTCCTGCAGAAAGTGACCGACATGGGCGTCGCCGATTCGCTCCTGCTCATCACCGACCAGCTCGATGACAATCTGGTTCTGTCCTCGAGAAACCTGCCTAACGTGCTGGTGCTGGACGTGGCCGAAGCCGACCCGGTGTCGCTGATCCGCTATCAGAACGTGATCCTGACCCGCAAGGCGGTCAGCAAATTCGAGGAGATGCTGGGATGAATGCGCCACAAACAAGCAAGACCCCGGCGAAAGCGGCGGTGAGAAATCCGCAACGCCTGATGCAGGTGCTGCTTGCGCCGCAGGTGTCGGAGAAGAGCACCTATGTCGCAGAGAAAAATGAGCAGGTGGTATTCCGCGTCGTCGGGAATGCGACCAAACCGGAGATCAAAGCTGCGGTCGAACTGCTGTTCAAGGTCGAGGTCGAAAGCGTGCAAGTCGCCAACGTCAAGGGCAAGCAAAAGCGCTTCGGCAAGCTGGCCGGCCGGCGTAAGGACTGGAAGAAGGCATATGTGTGCCTGAAGCCCGGCCAGGAAATCAACTTTCACGCGGTGGAGTAGAACATGGCACTCGTCAAAGTAAAACCCACTTCACCCGGGCGCCGCTCCCTGGTCAAGGTAGTCAATCCCGATCTGCACAAGGGCAAGCCCCACGCTCCCCTGCTCGAGCCGCAGTCGAGGCGAGCTGGACGCAACAACAGTGGTCATATCACCATGCGCCACCAGGGCGGGGGCCACAAGCAGCATTATCGTATCGTCGATTTCAAGCGTGCCAAGGACGGTGTCACGGCCAAGGTCGAGCGCCTGGAATACGATCCCAACCGCAGTGCCAACCTGGCCTTGCTGTGCTACACCGACGGCGAGCGCCGCTACATCATCGCGCCCAAGGGCGTCGCGGTTGGCGCGCAACTCATGTCCGGTGCGGAAGCGCCGATCAAGCCGGGCAACACGCTGCCGCTGCGCAATATCCCGGTCGGCACCACCGTGCACTGCGTCGAGATGCTGCCCGGCAAAGGGGCGCAGATCGCGCGCGCAGCCGGCACCTCGGTGCAGCTGCTCGCGCGCGAGGGCAGTTACGCCCAGCTTCGCCTGCGCTCCGGCGAAGTGCGCAAGGTGCACATCGAGTGCCGCGCCACCATCGGCGAAGTCGGCAATGAAGAACACTCGCTGGAATCGGTGGGCAAGGCCGGCCGCATGCGCTGGCGCGGCGTGCGCCCGACGGTGCGCGGCGTTGCCATGAACCCAGTCGATCACCCGCATGGGGGCGGCGAAGGCAAGACCGCCGCCGGCCGGCATCCGGTCAGCCCCTGGGGCACGCTTACCAAGGGCTACCGCACGCGCAAGAACAAACGCACCAGCGGCATGATCATCAATCGCCGTAACAAGAAATAGAGGATAGGACATGGGACGTTCAGTCAAGAAAGGCCCGTTCGTTGACCACCATCTGGTGGGCAAGGTGGAGAAGGTGCGCGGCAGCGGCGACAAGCGCCCGATCAAGACTTGGTCGCGCCGCTCCACCATCCTGCCGGATTTCGTCGGCCTGACCATCGCGGTGCATAACGGCAAGCAGCATATCCCGGTCTATATTTCCGAGAACATGGTGGGTCACAAGCTGGGTGAGTTTGCGCTCACCCGCACCTTCAAGGGCCACTCGGCCGACAGAAAAGCCGCAGCGCCCGGCGGCGGGACTCCCGCACCGGCTGCGGCGGCGAAGAAATAGGAGTGACAGCCATGCAAACCAGAGCCAGCTTGCGCGGTGTCCGCCTGTCGGCGCAGAAAGGGCGGCTCGTCGCCGACCTGATCCGCGGCCTTGCGGTGGACAAGGCGCTCAACGTCCTTGCGTTCAGCCCGAAGAAGGGCGCCAAGATCATCAAGAAAGTGCTGGAGTCGGCCATCGCCAATGCCGAGCACAACGACGGCGCCGATATCGACGAGCTCAAGGTGCAGACCATCTTCGTCGAGCAGGGCGCGATGCTCAAGCGCTTTCACGCCCGCGCCAAGGGCCGCGGCAACCGTGTCAACAAGCACTCCTGCCATATTTTTATCACGGTGGGCGACGAGGTCAAAGCAAAACGCAGCGCGGCCAAAACGGCAGTCAAAGCACGCGCGGCGAATGCCGCGGCGAAAAATTAAGGGACAGTCATGGGACAAAAAATCCACCCGATCGGGTTCCGCCTCGCAGTCAACAAGAACTGGGGTTCACGCTGGTACGCCAACAGCAAGAACTTCGGCGCCATGCTCAACGAAGACCTGAAGGTGCGCGACTACCTGAAGAAAAAGCTCGCGCACGCCTCCGTCGGCCGCGTGGTGATTGAACGTCCGGCCAAGGACGCCCGCATTACCATCCACAGTGCCCGCCCCGGCGTGGTCATCGGCAAGAAGGGCGAGGACATCGAGGTACTGAAGGCCGAACTGCGCAAAATTCTGGGCGTGCAGATGGTGCACGTGAATATCGAGGAGATCAGAAAGCCCGAGATCGATGCACAGCTCATCGCCGATTCCATCGCGCAGCAGCTGGAGAAGCGCATCATGTTCCGCCGTGCGATGAAGCGCGCCATGCAGAATGCGATGCGCCTGGGCGCGCAGGGCATCAAGATCGCGAGTTCGGGCAGGCTGAACGGTATCGAGATCGCGCGCAATGAGTGGTACCGCGAGGGCCGCGTGCCCCTGCATACCCTGCGTGCCGACATCGACTACGGTTTCGGCGAGGCCAAGACCACCTACGGCGTGATCGGCATCAAGGTGTGGGTATACAAGGGCGAGACCGTGGGCAAGAACGAGCAGCCCGTAGCCGTGCCCGGTTCCGCACCCGAGGAAATGCCGTCGCCGAGAAAAGCGAGAAAGGTCCCGGCCCCGGCGGCCAGGACAGAAGCTACCGCGGCCAAACCCGAAGGCGAGGCAAAGCCCAAAGCCGCACCGCGCGCGCGCAAGAAGCCTGCAGCGGGCGACGCTGCCAAGGGCGGCGATGCGCCCAAGACCGAGGCCACGGCAGAGGGATCGACCGGCGAACCCGCCAAACCCGCGACCAAGGCCAAGACTACGGTCAGGCGCGTGACGAAGAAGACAGGAGCGTAAGATGCTTCAACCAGCCAGGACAAAATACCGCAAGCAGCAAAAAGGCCGCAACAAGGGCATCGCTACGCGCGGCAACAAGGTGGCATTCGGCGAATTTGGGCTCAAGGCAATAGGCCGCGGCCGACTGACCGCGCGCCAAATCGAGGCCGCGCGCCGCGCCATGACCCGCCATATCAAACGCGGCGGTCGCATCTGGATCCGGATTTTTCCGGACAAGCCGATTTCGCAGAAGCCGGCCGAGGTGCGCATGGGCAACGGCAAAGGCAACCCGGAGTATTTCGTGGCCGAAATCGTTCCCGGGAAAGTGCTGTACGAAATGGACGGCGTGGACGAGGTGCTGGCGCGGCAGGCATTCCGCCTGGCTGCGGCCAAACTGCCGATTGCCACGGCCTTTGTCCACCGTTTAGTGGGGTAGACCGATGAAACCGAATGAACTGCGCGCCAAGGACATGGCGCAACTGAACCAGGAGCTGAACGATCTGCTGAAGGCGCAATTCAGCCTTCGCATGCAGGTTGCGACCCAGCAGCTGACAAACAACAGCCAGCTGAAGAAGACCCGACGCGACATCGCGCGGGTACGTACCATCATTGCACAGAAGGCGGCAAGCAAATGAACGACACCCAGACAGCCAAGGTAACCAAGGTCGTGCGCGCTCTCACCGGCCGCGTGGTCAGCGACAAAATGAACAAGACCGTGACGGTGCTGATCGAACGCCGCGTGCGTCACCCCTTGGTGGGCAAGATCGTGACCAGATCCAAGAAATACCACGCGCACGCGGAAAACAACGAGTACAAGCTCGGCGACCTGGTAATGATCGAAGAGACGCGGCCGATTTCCAAGACCAAGGCGTGGAAGGTTACCAAGCTGGTCGAGAAAGCCAAGAACATTTAAGCCGCACAAAAACCTTGCCCCGGCAGTCGGGCCCGGATATAATTCATCGCTTTTCGCGTTACCGCTTCGCCCCTGGCTGAAGCGTTCAACCCAAACGGGTTCCAAGACTGGCCGCAACGCGTCGCGCACTTAGGGGTGCGGGTGCAAGCGGTCCAAGTTGGAGAGGAAACAAATCATGATTCAGATGCAAAGTGTATTGGACGTAGCTGACAACACCGGTGCGCGCGCGGTGATGTGCATCAAGGTATTGGGCGGCTCGAAGCGGCGCTATGCGGGCATCGGCGATGTGATCAAAGTCAGCGTCAAGGACTGCGCTCCGCGCGGCCGTGTGAAAAAGGGCGAGATCTACAGTGCCGTGGTGGTGCGCACCGCCAAGGGCGTACGCCGCGCCGACGGCTCGCTGATCAAGTTTGACTCCAATGCCGCGGTGCTGCTCAACGCCAAGCTGGAACCGATCGGCACGCGCATATTCGGACCGGTAACACGCGAGTTGCGCAACGAGCGCTTCATGAAGATCGTTTCGCTTGCGCCCGAAGTGTTGTAAGAGACGGGTTGATGGAACCGGGGGGTAACCTCCCCTCGTAACTCCCCCAAGTCAGGAATATAGGAATCGAAGGCCATGCAAAAGATTCGCAAAGGTGACGACGTGATCGTCACCACCGGCAAGGACAAGGGCAAGCGCGGTACGGTGTTGCGCCGCGTCGATGACAGACATCTGCTGGTCGAGGGCATCAACCGGGCGAAGAAACATCAGAAACCAAACCCGATGAAGGGCCAGACAGGTGGCATCGTCGACATGGACATGCCGATCGACATCTCCAACGTCGCGCTGTTCAACCCACAGACGCAGACGGGCGACCGCGTCGGCTTCAAGACGCTGGAAGACGGACGCAAAGTGCGTATTTTCAAGTCCAACGGCGAAGTCGTGGACGCCTGAGAGAGAAAACGCTATGGCACGCTTATACAGCTATTACAAAGAGACGGTGGTACCCGACATGGTCAAGAAGTTCGGGTACACGACAACGATGCAGGTTCCGCGCATCGAAAAGATCACGCTCAACATGGGTGTGGGCGAGGCCGTCAACGACAAGAAGATCATGGATAACGCCGTTGGCGACATGACCAAGATTGCCGGGCAGAAACCGGTGGTCACATTGTCGAAAAAACCTATCGCCGGCTTCAAGATCCGCAAGGGCCTGGCGATCGGTTGCATGGTGACCCTGCGCGGGGTGCGCATGTACGAGTTTCTCGACCGCCTGGTGAGCATCGCGATACCGCGGATTCGCGATTTCCGCGGTCTCTCGCAGCGCGCCTTCGACGGCCGCGGCAACTACAACCTGGGTGTGAAAGAGCAGATCATTTTTCCCGAAGTCGAATATGACAAGATCGATGCACTGCGCGGCATGAACATCAGTATCACCACCACTGCGAAGACCGACGAGGAAGCCAAAGCGCTGCTCGCCGCCTTCAAATTTCCGTTCAAGACCTGAAGGATTGCGCCATGGCAAAAACCGCAGTCATCAACCGCAACGAAAAGCGCCGCAAGACCGTGAAGAAGTTCGCGGTCAAGCGAGCAGCGCTGCTCGCCATCATTAACGATTTCAAGCAGCCCGAGGACGAGCGCATGGCGGCGCGCATGCAGTTGCAGCAACTGCCGCGTAACGCCAGCCCCACGCGGGTGCGCAATCGCTGCAAGCTGACGGGTCGCCCGCGCGGCGTGTACCGCAAGTTTGGCCTGGGGCGCAACAAGCTGCGCGAGATCGCCATGCGCGGCGAAATTCCCGGCATGACCAAAGCCAGCTGGTGAGAGGAGACAAAGCATGAGCATGAGTGATCCGATCGCCGATATGCTGACCCGCATCCGCAATGCACAACTTGCGGAAAAGCTGTCGGTGGCGATGCCTTCGTCGCGCGTGAAAGCGTCCATCGCCCAGGTGCTGAAGGACGAGGGCTACATTGAGGAATTCAAGGTGCGCGATGAGGACGGCAAGCCCACCCTCGAGATAGCGCTGAAGTACTACGCGGGCGAGCCGGTGATCGAGAAGATTGAGCGCGTCAGCCGTCCTGGACTGCGCATTTACAAAGGCCGGGACGATATCCCCAAGATTATGAATGGCCTTGGAATCGCCATCGTGTCCACCTCGAAGGGCGTGATGACCGACAGAAAAGCGCGCGCCACCGGGGTCGGCGGCGAAGTGCTGTGTATCGTGGCTTAAGGAAACGAAATCATGTCGCGAATCGGAAAAACCCCCGTTCTTGTGCCCAAGGGCGTCGAAGTGACAGTGTCGGCCGAGCAGGTCGCGGTGAAAGGGCCGCTGGGCACGCTGACGCAGCGCTTCAACAGTGACATCAAGATTGAACGCGACGGCGACAATCTGTTGTGCCTGGTAAACAACGACTCGAAGCGGGCCAACGCCTTGTCCGGGACCATCCGGGCACTCGTGGCCAACATGGTCGAGGGCGTGACCAAGGGTTTCGAAAGGAAGCTGACCTTGGTCGGTGTCGGTTACCGCGCGCAGGCGCAGGGTGACAAGCTCAATCTTGCGCTGGGCTTTTCGCATCCGGTGGTGCATCAGATGCCCAAAGGCGTCAAGGTCGAGACCCCGAGCCAGACCGAGATCATCCTTCGTGGCAACGACAAGCAGCAGGTCGGCCAAGTGGCCGCCGAGGTGCGCGCGTATCGCAGCCCAGAGCCGTACAAAGGCAAGGGCGTGCGCTATACGGGCGAGAAGGTGGTCTTGAAAGAGACCAAGAAGAAGTAAGCGGAGCTAAAGCCATGATAGATAAAAAGCAGGCGCGATTGCGCCGAGCACGTAGATCCCGCGCCAAGATTGCTGAGCTCAAGGCGGTGCGCCTCGCGGTGCATCGAACCAACAGCCACATTTATGCCCAGGTGATTTCCGCATGCGGCACCAAGGTTTTGACCGCGGCCTCCACGCTGGAGAAAGAAGTGCGCGCGACAGTGGCCAGCGGCGGCAACGTAAAGGCGGCCGAGGCCGTGGGCAAGCGCATCGCCGCCAAAGCCAAGCTACTCGGCATCGAGACAGTGGCATTCGACCGCGGCGGCCTGCAGTATCACGGCCGCGTCAAGGCGCTGGCAGAAGCGGCGCGTGAAGCCGGGCTCAAGTTTTAATCGGGGACGAATATGGCGAAGATGCAGGGCAGAATGCAGGGCAAGATGCAGGGCCAGGACGACCGCGGTGATGGCTTGCGCGAGAAAATGGTTGCGATCAACCGTGTCACCAAGGTGGTGAAGGGCGGCCGCATTCTCAGCTTTGCCGCGCTCACGGTAGTTGGCGACGGTGACGGCGGGGTCGGCATGGGTAAGGGCAAATCGCGCGAAGTCCCGGTGGCGGTGCAAAAAGCCATGGAAGAAGCGCGGCGCAAAATGTTCCGCGTCAGCCTGAAGAACGGCACGCTGCACCATGCGGTGATGGGCCGCCACGGCGCGGCCAAAGTCTACATGCAGCCGGCGTCGGAGGGCACCGGGATCATTGCCGGTGGCGCCATGCGCGCTGTGTTTGAGGTCATGGGCGTCACCAACGTGCTCGCCAAATGCATCGGCTCGGGCAGTCCGTACAACGTGGTGCGCGCCACCCTGCAGGGATTGAAATCCATGAACACGCCGTCCGAGATTGCCGCAAAGCGCGGCAAGTCGGTCGAAGAAATCACGGGTTGAGGATAATCATGGCGGACAAGAAACTCAAAGTCACCCTGGTGAAAAGCGTGATCGGCTGCAAGGCCGCACATCGCGCGACGGTGCGCGGGCTGGGCTTGAAACGCATCAACCACACCGTGGAGTTGCAGGACACCCCTGCCGTCCGCGGCATGATCAACAAGGTCTACTACCTGGTGAAGTGCGAGGCATAAATGCAGCTCAATACGATCAAGCCTGCAGCAGGCGCGAAGCGCGCTCGACGCCGCGTCGGCCGCGGTATCGGTTCCGGCCTGGGCAAGACTGCGGGACGCGGCCACAAAGGGCAGAAGTCGCGTTCCGGCGGCTTTCACAAAGTCGGTTTCGAGGGCGGCCAGATGCCGCTGCAGCGGCGCCTGCCCAAGCGCGGCTTCAATTCGCTCGCACGCGGGCTGACCGCCGAAGTGCGTTTGTCCGACCTGCAAAAAATGCAGATTGAGGACATCGATCTGAAGGCGCTGAAAGAGGCCGGCGTGGTGCCGGAGGCAACTGAAGCGGTCAAGGTCATCCTGTCAGGTAAACTCGAGCGCAAGGTCAGCCTGAGCGGCCTGCGCGTCACCAAGGGCGCACGTGCGGCAATCGAAGCGGCCGGCGGCAGCATTGCGCCTATCGAGGAAAAAGCGCCTGTAGGCAAGGGTAAGAAGGCGAAGGCCAGGGTCGAAGCCATTGCCAAGGCCAAAGCACGGGCCGAGGCGCCCAAGACCGTAAAGGCCGAACCCGCGGGCAAGGCGAAGGCCAAGCCCAAGGCGCCGAAAGCGCCTAAGGGAGCCGCGGTCGAGTCCGCCGCCAAAGGCAAGGCCAAACCCAAGGCGAAGGGCGAGAAGGCTTAATTGCCGCACAGCTAGATGGCTACTCCGACTAAAAACATCGGCAAGACCGGCAAGTTCGGCGACCTGAAAAAGCGCCTGCTGTTCCTGCTCGGCGCGCTGGTCGTGTTCCGCACCGGCGCGCACATTCCGGTGCCCGGGATCGATCCGAACGTGCTCGCCGATCTGTTCAAGTCGCAGCAGGGCGGGATTCTGGGCATGTTCAACATGTTCTCAGGCGGCGCCTTGTCGCGCTTTACCATCTTCGCGCTGGGGATCATGCCTTACATTTCGTCCTCGATCATCATGCAGCTGATGACGACGGTATCGCCGCGGCTCGAGCAGTTGAAGAAGGAAGGCCAGGCGGGGCAGCGCAAGATCACCCAGTACACGCGCTACGGGACGGTGTTTCTGGCGCTGTTTCAGGCGACGGGCATTTCCATTGCGCTGGAATCGCAGCCCGGGCTCGTGCTGGACCCAGGGCTAATGTTCCGCTTCGTCACCGTGAGCACGCTGGTGACCGGTACCATGTTCCTGATGTGGCTGGGCGAACAGATCACCGAGCGCGGCCTGGGCAACGGCATCTCCATCATCATTTTCGCGGGCATCGCCGCGGGACTGCCCAGTGCGGTCGGCGGTACCTTGGAGTTGGTGCGCACCGGCGCCATGCACCCGCTCACGGCGCTTCTGATCGCGACAGCCGTGGTGCTGGTAACTTGGGCCGTATGTTTCGTCGAACGCGGCCAGCGCAAGATCCTGGTGAACTACGCCAAGCGCCAGGTAGGCAACAAGATCTACGGCGGCCAAGCCTCGCACCTGCCGTTCAAGCTCAACATGGCGGGCGTGATCCCGCCAATATTTGCATCAAGCATCATTCTGTTCCCGGCGACTTTGGCCGGCTGGTTCGGCCAGAGCGAGAGCATGCGCTGGCTGAGTGACATCTCCAGCACGCTCTCGCCGGGTCAGCCAATTTACGTCATGCTGTATGCAGGGGCGATCATATTCTTTTGTTTTTTCTACACCGCGTTGCAGTACAACCCAAAGGATACTGCGGACAACCTGAAAAAGAGCGGCGCATTCGTGCCTGGTATCCGACCGGGTGATCAGACTGCACGCTATCTCGAGAAGATTCTTACGCGGCTCACCATGGCCGGAGCGGTGTATGTGACCCTGGTCTGTCTGTTGCCAGAATTCATGATCCTGAAATGGAACGTGCCATTCTATTTCGGCGGAACCTCGCTGCTGATCATCGTGGTGGTAACCATGGATTTCATGTCGCAGGTGCAGGCCTACATCATGTCGCATCAGTATGAAAGCCTGTTGAAGAAAGCCAATTTCAAGGGCGCTGGCTTCCCCACACGCTGATGGCGAAAGAAGACGTTATCGAGATGCAGGGGGAGATCGTGGAGAATCTCCCGAACGCGACCTTCAGGGTGAAGCTGGAAAATGGGCACGTAGTGTTGGGGCATATCTCCGGCAAGATGCGCATGCACTATATTCGCATCCTGCCGGGCGACAAGGTGACGGTGGAGTTAACGCCGTATGATTTGACAAGGGCGCGGATTGTTTTCCGCGCGAAGTAGTCCGGGTGCGGGTGTAACAGCGCGGACCGGGGCGGAGCAGGGGAGCACCATGAAAGTACAGGCATCAGTGAAAAAGATGTGCCGCAACTGCAAGGTCATACGCAGGAAGAGGGTGGTGCGCGTGATTTGCACCAACCCGCGACATAAACAGCGTCAAGGTTAATTGGCTGGCAAAGAGCATGATATCAAGTTATAATTACCGGTTTCGCATTCTTGGAGTGAACTAATGGCCCGTATTGCAGGCGTCAACATTCCAAACCACCAACACGCCGAAATTGCGTTGACCGCGATCTTCGGTATCGGGCGGGCGCGCGCGCAGGCGATATGCGTTGCCGCCAAGGTCGGAACATCGGCCAAGATCAAGGACCTGTCTGATTCCGACATGGAACGCTTGCGCGAAGAGGTGGCCAAATTCACGGTCGAGGGTGACCTGCGGCGCGAAGTGTCGATGTCGATCAAGCGCCTGATGGACCTGGGTTGCTATCGCGGCTCGCGCCACCGCAAAGGCCTGCCAGTGCGCGGGCAGCGTACGCGTACCAACGCGCGCACGCGCAAAGGCCCGCGTAAAGCCGCGATCAAGATGAAATCCGTGGCGAGCAAGACCTAAGCCCCGGATCAACGGATACGTAGAGGAAAGCATAAATGGCCAAACCCCCGAGCGCCACAGCAGCGGCGCGCGTACGCAAGAAGGTGAAGAAGAACGTTGCCGAAGGCATCGCGCATATCCACGCGTCGTTCAACAACACCATCATCACCATAACCGACCGCCAGGGCAATGCGCTCTCGTGGGCGACTTCCGGTGCCGCCGGTTTCAAGGGTTCGCGCAAATCGACGCCGTTCGCGGCGCAGATTGCCGCCGAGCAGGCAGGCAAGGCGGCGCAGGAATGCGGCGTAAAGAACGTCGAAGTCCGCATCAAGGGCCCGGGCCCCGGACGCGAGTCCGCCGTGCGCGCCCTGAACGCGATCGGACTGAAGATCACCAGCATCAGCGACGTGACGCCGGTGCCGCACAATGGCTGCCGCCCGCCCAAGCGTCGGCGCATCTAAGGAGACTGGAACGTGGCCCGCAACCTAGACCCAAAATGCCGCCAGTGCCGCCGCGAGGGCGAGAAGCTGTTTCTCAAAGGCGAGAAGTGCTTTACCGACAAATGCGCCGTTGAGCGCCGCGCCTATGCGCCGGGCCAGCACGGCCAGAAGAGCGGCCAGCGCCTGTCCGACTACGGCAAGCAACTGCGCGAAAAACAGAAAATTCGCCGCATCTACGGCATCCTCGAGCGTCAGTTCCGCGGCATCTATGCTGCGGCTACGCGGGGAAAAGGCATTACCGGTGAGAATCTGCTGCAGATGCTCGAATCGCGCCTGGATACGGTGTGCTTCCGCATGGGCTTCGGTGCCTCGCGCAACGAGGCACGGCAGGTCGTACGTCATAACGGCATCATGGTAAACGGCAAACGCGTCAACATCCCGTCCTATCATGTGCGCACCGGCGACACCATCGAGGTGGCGGATAAGGCCAAGGGCCAGCTGCGCATCAAAGGTGCATCCGGGGCAGCCGCTTCGCGCGGCATTCCAGAATGGCTGGAAGTCGATACCACGGCATTGAAGGGCATGTTCAAGGCGATGCCGCAGCGCACCGAGCTGCCTTCGACCATCAACGAGAGCCTGGTAGTCGAACTGTATTCCAAGTAATTGTCAAAGTTTCCCAGAGGAACCTCCATGCAAAGCAGTGGATTTCTGAAACCGCGCATCATAGACGTGCAGAGCATCGCTCCGAATCATGCCAAAGTGGTGATGGAGCCGTTCGAGCGGGGCTACGGCCACACACTGGGCAACGCGCTGCGACGCGTACTCTTGTCGTCGATGCCGGGTTTCGCCCCGACCGAGGTGCAGATCTCGGGTGTGCTGCACGAGTACTCGACCATCGACGGCGTGCAGGAGGACGTGGTCGACATCCTGCTCAACCTCAAGGGCGTGGTGCTGAAAATGCACAACCGCACCGAAGCCCTGCTGACGCTGAAGAAAAAAGGCGAAGGTGCGGTGACCGCCGCCGACATCGAAGTCTCGCACGACGTCGAGATCATCAACCCCGAGCACGTCATCGCGCACCTTTCGCCCGGCGGCAAGCTGGAGATGCAGATCAAGGTTGAACGCGGCCGCGGCTATGAGCCCGGCAACCTGCGCGCGGCACCCGAAGAAACAAAAGGCATAGGCAAGATCATCCTCGACGCTTCGTTCTCGCCGGTGCGCCGCGTCAGCTACGCGGTCGAGTCGGCGCGGGTGGAACAGCGCACCGACCTCGACAAGCTGATCATGGATATCGAGACCAACGGCGTGGTCGAGCCGGAAGAGGCGATACGTTACGCCGCGCGCGTCCTGGTGGACCAGTTGTCGGTGTTCGCCGCGCTCGAGGGCACGCCGATCGCCAGCGAGCCGGTCAAGGCGCCGCAAGTCGACCCGATCCTGCTGCGTCCGGTGGACGACCTGGAACTCACGGTGCGTTCGGCAAATTGTCTGAAGGCGGAGAACATCTATTACATCGGCGACCTGATTCAGCGCACCGAGACCGAGCTGCTGAAGACGCCGAACCTGGGCCGCAAGTCGCTCAACGAGATCAAGGAAGTGCTGGCATCGCGCGGGCTGACCTTGGGCATGAAGCTGGAGAACTGGCCGCCCGCAGGGCTGGAAGTCGCTCGCGTCTGAGCTGTAAGTCGCCCGCGTCTCAGCTATAAGTCGCCCGCGACTTAGCGCAGGCCGTGCGAAGGGATTTCGCGCTTAAGGAACATCGCCCTCGGGACGGGGGCCGAACAGAAGAGGCAAGAACATGCGTCACCGCTTAGGACTGAGAAAGCTCAATCGCACCAGCAGCCACCGACTGGCGATGCTGCGCAATATGACCAATTCCCTGCTCAAGCACGAGGTTATCAAGACCACGCTGCCCAAGGCGAAAGAGCTGCGCCGCGTGGTGGAGCCGATGATCACGCTGGGCAAGATCGCTACCGTCGCCAACCGCCGCCTGGCGTTCAACCGCTTGCGCGACCGCGACATGGTCACCAAGCTGTTCAACGAACTCGGCCCGCGCTACTCCAAGAGGAATGGCGGGTACCTGCGCATCCTCAAATACGGGTTCCGTCAGGGCGACAACGCGCCGATGGCCTTGGTGGAACTCATGGATCGACCCGGGCCTGCGGAAGGTTCCGCCGCCGAGGAAGCCAAGTCCTGACAAAGACCTTGTTTCGATGAAGAAGCCGGCCCTGCCGGCTTTTTTATTCTCGGGCTACAATGTGCTCATGGCAATCGTGCTGTTTACCGATTTTGGTTCCGGCGACCTCTACGTCGGCCAGGTGAAGGCGGTGCTGCAGCGGCTCGCACCGGGCATAGCGGTAATCGACCTGCTGCACGATGCGCCGGCATTCAATGTGCGCGCGAGCGCGCACCTGCTTGCGGCCATGGTCGGCCGCTTTGCCGAAGACAGCGTGTTTCTGACTGTGGTCGATCCCGGCGTCGGCGGGGCGCGCAATGCCGTTGTCGTGCAAGCCGATGACCGCTGGTACGTAGGCCCCGACAACGGGCTGCTTTCGGTGGTCGCGGCGCGCGCGCTCAACAGCGATTGCCGGCGCGTCATCTGGCAGCCGCAGCAACTTTCGGCCTCGTTCCATGGGCGCGACCTGTTTGCGCCGATCGCCGCTGTGCTGGCCGCGCAAGGTGGCTTGCCCGAGGGTTGGTTCGAACACACCGACAGGCTCAACCTCGAATTCGGCGGCGACGACCTGCCTGAGATCATCTATGTCGATCATTACGGCAACGCGCACACTGGCATTCGCGCAAGCGGGATCGAGGGCAAGGCGTCGCTCCTGGTAGGCGCGCGCCGGCTGCCTTACGCGCGTGTGTTCTCCGAAGCGGGGGAGGGCGAGGCGTTCTGGTACGGGAACAGCCAGGGTCTGGTGGAGATTGCGGTCAACTGCGGCAGCGCGGCACGGCTGCTGGGCCTGAAAATCGGCGACCGCCTGGCATGGGCGTGAGCGTCGCCGCCGCGACCATAGACCGAAGCCGTTCCGCGAAATAGCCGGGGCGCGGAAAGACCGGTTCGGCGCGGCTAGCTCTTCTTGGGTGCCGGAGGCGGCAACTGCCCGGCCATGCATTTGCGGTGTTCAACCCTCGTGGTCTTGTCCTTACAGGCCTCCAGCGCGGCGTTGTGCGCTTCGCAGCGTTCCTTGTTGCGCGCCTTGGCGCAGTCGCGTGGCTTGGGTGGAGCCGACTTGGCGGTCGAAACAGGCTGGCGCATGCAGCGGCGCCAGTCATCGCCGATCTTGTCCTTGCACGCTTCGATATCCTTGTTTAGCGATTCGCAGCGCGCCTTGTCCTTCGCTTTGGCACAGTCCATAGGTCGCGCGCCCGGTCCTTTTCCAGGACCGGCTGCGACAGGCTGCGCGGCAGCGCTGATGGCAAACGCCACTGCGGCGACGGCCGCGAGCAACACTGAGAGGGTCTGTTTCATCGGCTTTCCTTCCAAAGATACGCGGATGTGGCGCACACCAACGTCGCCATCCGCTGCAAAGCGTCGCAGGGAGCAGGCTCAATCTACGCCCTCACCCTCACGCCGGTTTGACTTTGGTCAAATTTCAGCCGGTTGGTGGCCGGCCGCCAAAACCCGATCTTTTTGCCCGGCTTGTTTGGAAACATCTTGATTGGGAGCGCTACTGCCCATCCGGACCGTCAGACCGCCTATTACAGTACGAGTATCACCCTGAAATCATTGACATTGGTCCGGGTCGGGCCAGTCACGACCAGGTCGTTCAACACCTCGAAAAAGCTGTAACCGTCGTTGTTCGCGAGAAGTTTTTTGGCCGAGATGCCGCTCCCGGCGGCGCGCGCGAGCGAGTCCGGCGCGAGCACTGCACCGGCGTTATCCTCCGAGCCGTCAATGCCATCGGTATCGCAGGCAATGGCGTAAGCATCCGGCATTCCCTCCAATTCCAGCGCGAGAGCCAGCAGGAACTCGGAGCAGCGGCCGCCGCGGCCATTGCCGCGCACCGTGACCGTGCATTCGCCGCCCGAAATCAGCGCCAGCGGCGGCTTGAACGGCTCGCCACGCCCGCGGATCTGGCGCGCCAGCGCGGCGTAGACTTTGGCGACTTCGCAGGCTTCGCCGGTCACGCTGTCACCCAGCACCACCGGCGTGATGCCTTTGACGCGGAAATAGTCTGCCGCGGCCTGCAGCGAACCCTGTGCCGTGGCGATGACCCGGTTCTCGACGCGCCGGAACAGCTTGTCGCCGGGCTTGGGCGTCTCGGCGATCTCGCCGCGCGCGCCGCGCTGCAAATGCGCCACCACCGACGCTGGCGCCTTGACGCCATAGCGCGTGAAAATGTCCTGCGCATCCTGGTAGGTGCTCGGGTCGGGCGCGCACGGGCCGGAGCCGATATGGGTGGGGTCGTCGCCGGTCACGTCGGAGATGATCAGCGCCATCACCCTGGCCTTGCACGCCGCTGCGAGTCTGCCGCCCTGGATGCTCGAAATGTGCTTGCGCACCGTGTTCATGTCCTGGATCGGGGCGCCGCAGCGCAGCAGTTCCTTCGTCGTAGCCTTCAGTTCGTCCATGCCTATGCCTTCGACCGGCAGGCTCAGCAGGCTGGATCCGCCGCCCGACACCAGCGCGAGCAGCAGGTCGTTTGCCCCCAGGGTTTTCGTAAGGCGCAGGATCTCGCGCGCCGCCCTTTCGCCGCTCTCGTCGGGAACCGGATGGCCGGCCTCTATCACCTGGATGCGGTTGGTGAGCAGGCCATGCCGGTAGCGTGTGATCGCAAGGCCGTCCAACGGCGCCGTGGAGGGCCAGTGCTGTTCGACCGCGAGCGCCATGGCGGCGGCGGCCTTGCCCGCGCCGACCACCAGCGTCTTGCCCTCCGGTGGCTGTGGCAAGTGCGGCGGCAGTATCTTCTGCGGATCGGCGGCGCCGACCGCTGCGTGGAAACTTTCGATGAGCAGTGCGCGCGGATCCATGACCGGCGGAAGATAACAGCTTTCCGCGGCGCTTGCCACGCCGCGCGGCAAGGACTTCGTTTGGCTGTCTGGCACCGCAATAGCGTGGGCTAGTTCGCGCGGCGCAATATTGCGCCTGCCCAGTCCCGGCAAATCCGCCTGCGACGGGTTTCAACAGCTCATCATCTCCATCGCGCCCTTGAACAGGGCGCTATCGGGATCGGCGAACTGTTCGAGCACCGTGAGATGGTTGCAGCCTGGCATCGGAATGTCGCCGGCAAAGGCATAGCGCCAGGTTCTGGCGATGAGCGCGTTCTGGCGTTTGAACTCTTCGCTTTCGTCGCCCCCGACCGCGGTATATAGCGGTACGGTGGCGGCGGGCGGGATGTTCACGGGGCTCAACCTGCGCGCCAGCGCCCGGTCCAGCTTCAGGTCCACGTTTACAAATGGGGCATGCACCAGCGGCTCCAGGTCGTAGATACCGCTGACCGCGAGGCCGCCTTTCACCAGATTATGGGGCAGTTCCGGCATGTAGGTGTTCCAGCGCGCCGTCAGCATCATTGCCGCCAGATGGGCACCGGCCGAATGTCCGGCGACGTACAGCCTGTCCGGATTGACGCCATGATGCGCGCCATGGTGCCACAGCCAGGCGAGGGCGAGCAGGTTCTGCTTGACGATATCCTCGATTCCGACTTTTGGGCACAGTCCGTAGTTGGGGAGGACCAGCGTTACGCCGCGGCGGGTGAAAGCGGGAGCGAGATAGGAAAAATCGCTCTTGTCGCGCGACCTCCAATAGCCGCCGTGAATGAACACCAGCAGTGCCTCGCTCCTGCCCTCGGCGGGGAAGATATCGAGTTTTTCGGCCGGACTCGCGCCATAGGAGATATCCAGGCGGCAAGGCAGGCTTGCGCGCGCTTCCTCCGAGCGTTTTGCGCCGCGTTCGAAAATCTGCGCATGATCCGGGATCATTGCGCGGGCGTTGTACTGCCGGTCGTGGTAGTCGCTTATGGCGTCTGTCATGGTTGGCTCCGGAACGGCCGCGTGAACTTCGAAACCTCCCCCGATTGCCAGGCTCGTTGTGTGACGCACCGCTCAGCTATTCAGGCCTTTCGGTCTCATTCCCCTGAGTTGCTCCCGCAGCTCGACCGCCTGGCCTTTTGCGAGGTGGTTGCGCACGTACAGGGCCGTTTTCTCGTCCTCGATGAAGCTCGCCGAAGATCGTGCGCCCAGGATCTTGTCCGGGAGCTGCGGCCTGGCGATGATAAAGCCCTGCACATAATCGACCCCCACCTCCGCCAGCGCCTCGACCGTGGCCAGGTCTTCCGTCCATTCCGCCACGCTTTTCATGCCGAGGTTGCGCGCGAGCTCCACTATCGCCTCGACGATGGCGAGATTCGCCGGATGCATATTCACCCCGAGGATGAAGTTGCCATCGATTTTCAGCGTATCGGCGCGCAGTTCCTTCAGATATGAAAACGACGTGTACCCGGCGCCAAAATCGTCGAGCGCGACCTTCGCTCCGAAATCCCTGGCTTTGTCGATGAAGCGCCGGGTGTTATCCAGGTCGTGCAGTGCCACGCTTTCGGTTATCTCGATGCATAGCTTGCCCACTGCGCGCCCGTGCTGCGCCAGCATCGAAAATGCATCGTGAATGAAGCGCTCATCATTCAGCGACGCCCCGCTCAGATTCATGCACGCGAACCGCGTCCGGTCGAGAGCGTCGTAATGTTGGTCGAGCCACTCCAGGGTATTGGACATGACCCATCGATCGATCACCGCGCTGCGCCCGTTGTTCTCCCCCGCGGAAATGATTTTTCCCGCTGACGTGATGCTGTTGTCCCGCTCGCGCATCCGCAGCAGGATTTCGAAGTTCAGCGATTCATAGGGTGCGCGCAGGGACATGATGGGCTGCATCACCAGGAACAGGCCTTCCGGCACCACTCCGGTCCCGAGGCGCTCGATCAGCCGCAACTCCTCCTGCCGTTCCTTGAATACGGCCTCATTCTTCTCGTATACCACCAGATTGGCGTGCAGGCCCTTCTTGGCTTCGCGGCAGGCGCGGTCCGCCGCCGAAATCGCATCCTTCACGTTGGTGCCGGCGGCAACTTCGATCAATCCGATCGAGCCCTTTACCTGGAAAGCCTTGTCGCCTATCTGATAGGGGCTGGCTCCGATCCATTCGACAATGCCGCGGCAGATCGCGGTCGCGGTGCGGATCGGGGTGTTGCGGAACATGATCGCAAATTCGTCGCCTCCGACGCGCCCGATTTCGTGCCCCTCGGCCAGCATCTCGCGCACGCGGCCGCACACTTGTTTCAGGACCTCGTCCCCTGCCAGGTGACCGAACAGGTCGTTGATCAACTTGAACCGGTCCAGGTCGAGGTAGGCAAGCGCCAGCGGCTGGCCGTTCGCGAGGCCGTCCATCGCTGCTGCGAACGCCTCCTCGATGCCATGCCGATTCAGCGCCCCGGTCAGCGAGTCGTTCTCCGCCAGGAAGCGCAGCCTGTCCGTCGCCTTGGCGCGCTGGGTAATGTCCTGCAGCGATCCTTCTATCATGTCCCCGGCCAATGTCGCTTTGACCAGAAACCGTCTGGACTTCTCCTCCTCGGTGGCGGAATCGCATAGTTCCAGCTCTTCGCTGGTCTTGCGCCTGACTATGTCCTCGAGTCTGGCCCATGCGCCGGGCTCGAAATGCTCGGCCCAGGTCTCGGCTTTGGCGCGCGACAAATCCACTCCCAGCATGTTCTGTAGCGCCGGATTGCCGCGCAGGAAAGCACCCTGCGTATCTAGCGTGAACAGCCCGATCGGGATCGCCTCGTAGGTACTGCGCAATTCGGTTTCCGCCCTTACCCGCCCCAGTCTTTCCTGGCGCATCTGCTCGGCGATTGCGAGCGCCGCAATTAGGCTGGATGCGAGGGCGGCCGTGACACTGTTGACCGCACCGATCAGAACTTTGGTGCCCAAGGCAGCGGCAATAACTTCGTATAGGCTCGCGGCCAGCGCGATCCCAAACGACGCGCTATACCAGACCGCGACCCTGGAACCCGTGATCACCACGATGCGCGCAAGAAAGAACACCAGTACCGCGGCGCCGAGCGCAGCGGTCATCCACATGTACGGCAGGAATTTGGAATAGGGCAGGATGACAGCGAACAGCAGCAGTGGCAGGCATGACCACGCTGCCAGGCGCAACAGCCACGAATACCCGACCAGTTTTAGGTTTTCCCGGAAAAGCGTGCTGAACAGCGTATAGGTCAGCAGATAATACGCGGTTATGCTCAGCTTCCTTGTGAGCAGGACGAATTCGGGCGGTATGCTACGTTCCAGCCACTGCGTGTCCCACCCCGCCGACAGCGCTGCGAGGCGCAGGTTGGTTATAAGCCAGGCTGCAAACAGGACGTAAATCCACTCGCGATTGATGATGGCGGTTAGCAGGACAAATAGCGAGAGGACGATCAAGCCGCCGTCGAGAAGGCCTGAATCGCGATGAAACCGCTGGGCCGACAATTCGAACTGGTACTCAGGCCATTGAACTGCGGTTATGCGTCCCGGGCCGGCGAAGGTGGACTTGCACAAGACCTCCACGGGTGCTTGCGATTGCAGCCTGCCCAGCTTGAGCACGAACCCAGTCTTCGCCTGCTTCATCGGGTCGGCCGCCGCTTCGCGGTTTGCGTGGCCGAGGGAACGTAGTCCTGCCGCATTCCAGCAGCTAACGGCGAGGGCATGTCTGGACGGAAGCTCGATATCTGTCCGTTCGTCCATTGTCCCCGGTTTCACCGTGAAACTGAACCAGAACGGGAGCTCCGACAGTCTGGTTTCGAGATGGTCTACTACGGGCTGTTCTTTCAGCCGCACCAAGGCTTGCGCCGGGGAGGGCGCCTGACCGGTCTGCTCGAAAACGCGGAATTCCACGGGATTACTTCCGCTTGTAGTGTATCCCCCAGTCCAGGCCAGCAATGCCACCAGCGACATCGAGCCTATCGCGATGGGCACGCCATACACGGAAACTCGATACAAAAGGGAGTCGAGCGCAGAATTGGCGCGTTTGGTCCACCCCGGCCTGAATATCGAAGACGTCCGCATATCTCATTATCGGCACGCGAGAGCAATTATTTATGGTATCAGCATCCGCCCTCAAAGAAATACAAAATCCGCAATCATGCTCCAAGGTACTGCCTGCAGCAAAACGGCGGCGGCACGCAAACTGCGTATGCCGCCGCTTCTGTTACGCACAGACCACCGCGCTGGCGGCCAATTCGGCTCGGTGTACTGGACGGCTCCAGGAGGAGAAGTCCGCGTTGCTCAAGTCTATATCGGGATGGTGGGTATTGCACATGAAATCGAGCAGAGGATGACCCGCTTCATCCCATCTGGTCCTCGCCCCAGGGATATCGAGTGCCAGTACCCGATGCGGAATATCGTTGACGTGGCGCATGGGGATGAACTCGCCCGAGAATAGATCTTCCAACAGAAGGCGATCGTATTGCCTGTCTAACGGTGGCCTAGCGGTGGCGATTACCCAGTCGATGCTCGCTTCAAGGCAATAAAGATACAACGCTTTGATCAGTATTAGCTTGGTGACTCGTCCGACGCCGCCTTCGGCAACGCCCAGGCGCGTCGCCTCGACCATGCTCTTGTGCTGCAAGCGGGCCGGAAGCTCGACCGATTGCTCGACGCCGAGCTCGCGGTAGCGATTGCTCTGGACCCGTATCGTTCCCACCGGCGAGCCGTCCAGCTTGGATTCCGCCAGCAGGATCATCGAACCCTGGTCGTAGTCATTGGGTTCGGGCGTCCCCAGCGTTTCCGAGAATACCGGCACGTGGCGCGCATACGCCGCCTGGCGGATGGCAACCGCCTTGTACAGAGCTTCCTTGCCGTGAACGACTCTTACCGTGAACGGCAAGCGTTCTACCCTCATCCGCCCTTCCGGCAATTCCTCCCGCATGGTGCCAGCAGCAAAGGCGCCATTCAGTACTTCGGCATGCTCAATCGATTTCATCTCCAACCTCCCTTATCAAACCAACAACGAGGTACCGTTCCTATTTGGAACGGCAAGGCCCGGGAAAGCCTGGCGGCAACGAGTGTTATGCTCATCGACCGTCTTCCGAACACCGGGATCAGCCACATGCCAGGTCGGCTCGATGGCGGGCCTGGCAGTCTGATACGTCATAATTCGTACAAATTGCATTGCCCATAGTCTGGCGCGGTCGCGCCCCTATATGCGTCTCAGACTGTACTGGGCAACGGACACGTAGTGCTTGTCAAACGCCGTGACGCAAGCCGAGAGGTAACGATCGTAGTCCTCGAAGACGCGGTCGGCGTAGCGCTCGCGGATCTCCGCCTCGTGTCGGCGAAGGCGCGTGGACCATTCGTCACAGGTGCGCAGATAGTCGAGGCGACGAGTCTTGACCTCCATCACTTCCCAGTACCGGCTGGCGGATTCCATGACCTCGGCCAGGCGAACCGCGAAGCCGCCGGGGAACATCGTATAGGTGATATGCGCCATGTCTTCGATGTCCTTGCGGTTGCGCGGGACTGTGTTGCGCAGGATGGTCTGCAGCGCGAAGTAGGCGCCGGGCCGCGTCCACTCGTGCACGCGACGGAAGTAGTCGCGATACACCCCCATGTGCTCGCCGGCGCGCACCTGTTCGGGCGTCGCGGTGTGCTCCAGCATGCAGATGGAGACGACAGCGTCGAACTTCGCCGGTGGCTGATACTCGCGGTAGTCGCAAACGGTGGCGTTGACGTTGGGGAGGCGACGGCGCACGATCTCTTGGTGCTGGGCGTCGGACAGCGTGATGCCATGTACTTCGCGCACGCCCCGGTCGACAGCCAGGTACTGCAGGTTCGCGCCCCAGCCGCAACCAATGTCGAGCACGCGCATGTCCGGGCGGATGTGGGCGCAGTCGTGCAGGATGGCGAGCTTATTCATCTGTGCGAGTTCGAGCGAGTCGGTCGGTGCGTGCGGGCCCTCGTCATAGACGGCACTGGTGTAATTCATGCGTTCGTCGAGCCAGAGGCGGAAGAAGTCGTTGGAAACATCATACGAGACGGTGACGTCGGCTTTACTCGACACGGATATCCTCCCTCAAGGATCTGGGCTAGACGGGGCTAAAGGCAAGGAACAGCATGTTTGGTTCGGTGAATCGCCATACGTTAGAATCCAGATTATTCTAGATTCATCAATACCTTACGAATTGTACGCTTGCATTGTCTGCGCCTCAAGGATTAGTTCTCGAAAGCCAGGCGTAGCGGTCCACGCTGGTCCAGGCGGGCCAGTTCCTGCAGAACCGCAGCGCCCATTTCGCTGCAGGAAACCGGGGACCCGCAAAGCTCGCAGATGTCGGCGGTGCGCGCGCGGCCTTCCAGGCCTACACCCGCCGTGCCTTTCGACGTATGCTTCGGTGCAGTAAAAATGGAGTCCCTTGAACAGCGTGAACTTGACGACCCGTCTGGTCCGGCAAGGTCGATACCCAGCCTGGTGGCCTCGCCCATGCTTCTGTTCGTAAGCCACGACGGAAGCTCGACCTACCGTTCGATGGCGAGATCGCTGTGGCGATAGGTCTGGATCCGCATCGTTCCCAAGGACGATGCCGTCCAATCTGGACTCTGCCAGCAGAACCACCGAGCCCTGTCGTGGTCCTTGGGTTCCGGCGAATTCAGCTTCGCCGCGAACTCCGACACATGGCGTCCATAAGCCGTTTGGCGGATGGTGACCGCGTTTTGCAGTGCGTTGTCGCCGCGCACGACTCTTATGGTGAACGGAAGACACGCGTCCGCCATCCGCGTCCCGCTTAACGCTTGGTTTATGACGCCGCCAGCACAGGCTTCTTTCATTGCGACGGCATGATCTGGCGAATTCATCCCCAAACCTGACCGCTCCAAGACGAAAACCAGACACCGTCTGCAGCGCAAACAGCGATGGCGCGGTATGGTCTGGCGCCGACAAGCGTTGTGCCCATCGGTCCTCTTCAAACACCGGGATCAGTTGCATGCCAGGTCGGCTTCGGACCGGGTCTGGCAGCCTGATGCGTTGATAATTGCAGAAGCGTTATCAATCTTGATCCTCATTTACAAAAGCGCTGTGCAATCATTGTGCTGGACGGTACCACGCCCGCACGTACCCTTCAAGCCCGGCACAGCCGGCGCAGAACCCGCGCCTGTTTATAGCCGCGGTCGAGGGCGTTCCAGCATATCGTACTGCGCCGGCGCGGGTTAGAATTGCGGCCATGAGCAACGAGCTGCCCCCGGAAAAAAACGTTCTCGGCGGGCCATTGCTCGCCTGCGGCTATGATCCGCTGACCGGCTTTTTTCGCGACGGCTGCTGCGCCACGCGCGGTGCCCAGGGAGTGGCGCACCTAGTTTGCGTGAAGGTGACGGAGGAGTTTCTCGAGTTTTCCCGCGCGCATGGCAACGATCTCTCCACGCCGCGTCCGGAGATGCGCTTCCACGGCCTCAAGCCCGGCGACCGCTGGTGCCTGCATGTGCTGCGCTGGATCGAGGCCTGGGAGGCGGGCAGGGCGCCCAAGGTCGTGCTCGAGGCCACGCATGAAGACGTGCTGCAGCTGGTGCCGTTGCGCGCGCTCAAGCGCCACGCGCTCGATTTGCACTGAGCTCGGCTGACGGCCGGCGCCCGCGCGTGCAGTCAGATCCGGGCAGATCGGTCGCGATCATCGGGGGTGGCCCGGCCGGGCTCATGGCGGCGGAGGCCGCGAGCAGCGCCGGTGCGCGCGTCAATGTATACGATGCCATGCCCTCGGTCGGGCGCAAATTCCTGATGGCCGGCAAGGGCGGCTTGAATCTCACGCACTCCGAACCGCCCGAATCCTTTCTCTCGCGTTACGGCGCGCGCCGCGCCAAGCTCGAGCCCTTGCTCGCCGGCTTCGGACCCGAAGCCTTGCGCGCATGGGCGCGCGGGCTCGGCATCGAGACCTTCGTCGGCAGCTCCGGTCGCGTGTTCCCCTCGGGCATGAAGGCCGCACCGCTGTTGCGCGCATGGCTGCATCGGCTGCGGGCGGCCGGCGTGCGCTTTCACATGCGACATCGCTGGTGCGGTTGGGACGAGGATGGGGCGCTGCGTTTGGCTGCGCCGCAGGGCCCGCGAGCAGTGCGCGCCGACGCCGTGGTGCTGGCGCTCGGCGGCGGCAGCTGGGCACGGCTCGGTTCCACCGGCGCCTGGGTGCCGCTGCTCGCCGCGCGCGGCGTTCGCGTCGAACCGCTGCGGCCCGCGAACTGTGGCTTCGACGTCGGCTGGAGCGAGCACTTTCGCGCGCGCTATTCCGGCCACCCGGTCAAGTCGGTGGTCCTGGCCCGTATTGGTCCGGATGGCGTCGAGTCCCGCCAGCAGGGCGAATTCATGGTCACCGCGACCGGTGTCGAAGGCGGCCTCATCTACGCCCTGTCAGCCTGCCTGCGCGACGAGATCGAGGCGGCAGGCGTTGCGCTGCTGCGTCTCGATCTGGCGCCAGGCCGGGATTTGGCGCGGTTGGTACAGGAGCTATCGCGGCAACGCGGTTCGAGTTCGATTGCGAATCATCTGCGCCGCCGGGCGGGCATCGAAGGGGTGAAGGCGGGGCTGCTGCGTGAACTTCTGCCGGCCCAGGAATTCGCCGACCCGTTTCGTCTTGCTGCCGCGATCAAGGCGCTGCCGCTGCGACTGATCGCGCCGCGTCCGCTGGATGAAGCGATCAGCAGCGCGGGCGGAGTCGCTTTCGAAGCGCTCGACCAGCGCTTGATGATCGCGGCCCTGCCGGGCGTGTTCTGCGCCGGGGAGATGCTCGACTGGGAGGCGCCGACCGGAGGCTATCTGCTGACGGCGTGTTTCGCCAGCGGCCGCGCCGCCGGCGCAGGTGCCGTCACCTGGCTCGAAGCCGGACGTTGCGCCCAGGTGCGCGTGTCGCCGGGCAAACCTCAGTATTAGTCAGGGGTCCGTGTACTTGCGGCATGGCCGCGAGCCTGGCTAACTACTGATCCACCCAGATGACCACACCGTCCACTGCGGCGCGGCTGGTGCGAAAGCGGTTTACCGGGTGGGCGGCGTCCTCGTAACCGAATGACATCCCGCATACGACGAGCCGGTCGGCGGGCAAGCCGAAATACGAGCGCACGAATTTCGGATGCGCCCCCAAGGCAGCCTGCGCGATGCTGGCGACACCAAGGCTGCGCGCGGCCAGCATGAAATTGTTCACCCAGGCGCCGCAATCGAGCACGCCGTACACGCCCAGCGCTTCGTCAGTGGTGACGATCATGGCGTGCGGCGCGCCGAACAGGCGGTAGTTCTCCATCGTCTGCCGCGCCGAGGCCACGCGGTCGCCGCGCGCGATGCCCACGCTGTCGTAGAGTTGGAACCCGCACGCACGCCGGCGCTCGAGATATACGCCGCGGTATTCCCGCGGAAACGCGAAATCGGGCTCAGGTTTGCGCCCGGCGGCGTATTCCAAAATCGCGTCGCGAAAGCGCTCGGTCCCCGCCCCGCGGGTGATCACCACTTGCCAGGGCTGCGAGTTGCACCACGAGGGCGTGCGTTGCGCGATCTCCAGCATGCGCGTGATGCTGGCCGCGTCCACCTGACGCGGCAGGAAGGCGCGGCAGCTGTAGCGGTCCTTCAGCAGGCGCTCGAATGCGCCGGCCGCAGCGGTGGATGGTTCGGCGCTCATGGGTTCCTTGGAGTTCATTTTGAAATGACCTCTTAGTGCCGGTTCAATTCCACAATGCCGTCGATAAACTCCTTGATGGCCAGGCTGGCTTTTGCATCAATGTAGGTGAATTCGACGCTGCATTCATGACCTCCGTTGACAAAAGAAACGCGCAATACCTTGGCGTAGATATCGGACAGATCCGAGCCCAGCAAAGACAGGGACAGTGCGATCTTGATGTCGCCAAAGGGTTCAATCGGAACGGGGCTCACAATGTGCATGCCGCCATAACTGATGTCGATGACCCGACCGAGATGTTCCTGCTGCAAAACAGAGTTGCCGCTCAACAGCTGGAACTTCAACGGCAAGTCGACAATATTCACGCGCGGACTTTTCCGCATCTCCCGCCGCGGCGCTGCCAATACCCGTGGCTTGGTGATTGAGCGCAGTTCGTAAATGCGAATGGAGCCCTTCTTGCCTTTCACTTTGACTTCGTTGGTGTCGCCCGTCTCGATGAAGTCCCGCGCCAGCAGATAGGTGTTTTCACTAAGCAGAATTTGCCCACGCAGGCTGTGGGCCGCAATCCGTGACGCAAGGTTGACCTGGTCCCCGATGACGGTGTATTCGCTGTGCAGGGCCGAGCCCAGGTGCGCGGCCACGACTTCTCCCGTGTTGATGCCAATACCCATGTACAGCGGCGCCATGCCATACGCCTTGTTTTGCCCATTGATCTCGTCCATCGCCATTTGCATTTCGATGGCGCAGGCCAGCGCCTGCTCAACGTAATCGTCGCGTGCAATCGGTGCCCCAAACAGGACCATGATGGCGTCCCCCATGAATTTGTCGATGGTTCCGCCGTGCCGGACAATGATTTCAATCATGCGCTCCAAGTAGCGGTTCAGCGCCGCCACCATTTCCAGGGCGGTGTGCTTTTCGGCCACTGACGTAAAGCCGCGCAAGTCCGACAAGAGAATCGTGACATGCCGGCTGTCCACCTCCTGGGTATTGACCATGGCAACGTCAATGGCGCGGCCAATCCGCACCCGCAGGTCGGCTTGGTCTGCATCGGACGCCGAAAACTGCTGCCGCGCATTGAATAGCGCAAGCAATTGTTCGATGAGCTTCGCTCTGTTCAATTTCTGCATGGCTACAACCAGTATCGAGGAAAACGGAACGAACTATCTATCCAAATCGGGCCGAAAAGGGACGCCCAGGCGCGCAGTTGAGGCTAGCGCGATGGCCGGGGACACAAAGCTCAAGCAGACTCGAATTCACGACCCGGCTCGGTTCGGCCGGCTGCTAGATTTCGATTTCCTCCCCCTCCCGCGCCAAGCGGATTTCCGGCTCCCCCTTCCGCGGCGGATGCCGAGCCAACACTTTCGCGAATTCGTGTTCCAGCGCACTGTCGCTCCGGGTGGGTTCGTGATGCGTGCAGTAAAGAATTTTCGCGCCGGCCTTCTTTGCCAGGTCAATGGAAGAATCAAAGTGGCCATGACCCCAGCCTTTTTTCGCTGGATACTCCTCCGCGGTGTAGGAGGTATCGGCGATGAGCACGTCCACGCCCCGCAGAACTTCCAGTATGGACTGCTCCTTTTCCTCGATCAGCTCCTGGTATTCCTGAAAGCTTTCGTCCGTCGGATCGTAGATGTTGTAATAAGGCTCATGATCACCGGTAAAGAAAACCGATTTGCCGTTTGCATCGATGCGGTAACCGAAATTGATCACCGGATGGTTGAGAAGAACCGCCGTAACCGTTGCAGAGCCCAACTGCACGACCTGACCGGGCGAAAGCTTGAAATACTCGATGGTGGCTTTCATCTCCGCTTCGCGTATGGGAAAGAAACTGTATTGCAGCTGCACATCCATCACCTGTTCCACACCTCGCCCCGAAACGAAGTCGTACGCACCGTGGAGCAGCAGTCGGTTGCCGGGGATGAAAATCGGGATGAAGAAGGGCAAGCCCTGAATATGATCCCAATGGCTGTGGGTAACGAATACGTTGGCGGTCACCGGCATTTCCCCGAGCAGGCTTTGCGCCAATTGAAAAATCCCGGTGCCCCCGTCGAGGATAATCAGTTCGTTGGCGTCGGTGCGAATTTCAATGCAAGTCGTATTGCCGCCGTATTTGGCGGTCTTCGGCCCCGGCACGGGGATGGAGCCGCGCACGCCCCAGAATTTGATTTTCATGAAGCCGCTCCGATCTGGGAAAACAGTTTCGCTTCTTCAACGATCCTGGAAAGATCCCCGAGGGAAAGGATCAGCTCGTCGAGACTGCCGCCGCAGCGTGCGGCAACCGCCGGCGGCAGTTCTTCGGCGGTACTGCCGTCCAACCCCGCGGCTAGACTCTTGCTCATCTGGTTCGCTGCGAAAACGCATGCCGACATGGCCGAATCGCCAGCCTCGCCGTCGTGGTGAAATCGAATACTGTCTGCCAGGGATTTTGGAAATTGCCACTTCTCGGCCAAGATCGCTCCAACCGCGGCGTGATCGACACCGATGATTTTCCGCTCCGCCAAGTATAGCGGCATCGCGCTTTCCTGGCTCAGCGCCATCGCCGTCGCCCATTCCTCGGGCATGAACTGGGCAAACACGACTTTGCCGAAATCGTGCAACAAACCCGCGATATGGCAATCCATCGGATCGGTACCGGCGCCCACCTTGGCGCATAGCAGTCTGGCGACGCCCGCCACGGTAAGCGAGTGCAGGAGGTAGCGATGGATATCCAGACCCGCCTTGTTCTCCTTGGGAAGCACGCCTATCGCCGCGATGCTCAGAGCCAGGTTCTTGATGGTGTTGATGCCCAGGTACACGACGGAACGGTTGATGGAGGTGATTTTATTCGGCAGGCTGTAATAGGCGGAGTTCAGCACCTTCAGAATCTTGATCGTCATGACGGGGTCAGTCTCGATGACGGACACCAGGTCTTTTGGCTGGCAATTGATGTCCCGCGTCAGCTGCAGAAGTTTTTGGACGCTCTTGGGGAAGGCGGGCATTGTTTCGACCGCATCGCTGATTCTCCGGTTCAGCTCGGGAGGGGTCTGGGTCATGGCTGCTCGGATTCCGTTGTCATTTCCACGCTGCTCTCACTTCAACTCCATCTGCCGCAGTATGCCCCAGCTTTCGGGCCGAGGGGGATTGCCCGAAAGGCTCCGGATGCCCGCTGCCGCGACGATCTACGGCGCGCCGGCATTCGCGGGCGGCGTCAGGGCAAGGCGCCAGGCCTCGCCCGCATCGACGACCCAGCCGCCGGTGGGCGGCGCGAAGTGGGTGCCCAGGACCAACACCGGCTGGTTCGAATAGCGGGCCAGAAAATCCCGCCGGGTACGCCGCGCCGCGATCGCATCCACGTCGAAGTTGTTGGCGAGATCCGGTTCGGCGCATTGTAGCGGATGGTGGATCAGGTCGCCGGTGATGACCGCCTCGGCGCCGCGCGAGGAGATGCGCACGCTGACATGCCCCGGCGTGTGTCCCGGCGTCGGCTCCAGCCGGACTTCGGGGGTCAGGGTGTGATTCATGTCGACGAGTTCCGCCAGGCCGGCATCGATGATGGGCCGCACCGAATCGCCCATCACGTCGCCGTCGCGGTGCTTTGCCTCGTCGGAGGACCAGTGTTCCCATTCCTTGCGTCCGAACAAGTAACGCGCATTGGGGAAGGTCGGCACCCATTTGCCCTCCACCAGGCGCGTGTTCCAGCCGACGTGATCGACGTGCAGATGCGTGCAGAGCACGGTGTCTATGGATTCTGCCGGGAATCCGGCACGCGCGAGATCATCCAGAAACGGCCCCTGCAGCAGATTCCACGCCTGGATAGAGCGCGCCTTGTCGTTGCCGACGCAGGTGTCGACGATGATGCGCCGCCTGCCGGATTCGATGACGAAGCTGTGGATGGAGCCGAACAGGCGCCCGTCCTGGTGCGCGAAATGCGGTCTGAGCCAGGCGTGGCGCTGTACCAGTTCCGGCGTGGCCGCTGGGAACATGAAGGTGCTGGGGAACGGGTCGCCGCCCAGTTCGGCCACGCGTGTGATTCTCACGTCGCCTACCTGCCAGTTGATGAACTTGCTCATGTCCTGGGCCTGCCTGTTCAACAACTACGCCGGCTGCATCCAGCCGATGATGCAGGTGCGCACGCGCGCAATGAAGCGGTCCCAGGCGGTCGGATTTTGCACCACCTCGGCGCGATAGAACGACGGGCACAGGATGGCGGCATGCGCGACTTCGCCGCACAGGCCGCAGCCGACGCAGCTGTGGTTGACGTGCGCCACCGGGTCCACCTTGAGCGGGTCCGATGACGCCTGCAGCGTAAGCGAGGGGCAGCCGGAGAGCCGGATGCAGGAATGGTCGCCCGAGCAGGTGTCGTCGTCCACGCCGAAGCGCGTGCGCACCACGCGTGCACCCGAACCCAGCAGCCGCGCAAGGACCGGGCGGATGCGGCGCTGGCGCTCGAGCTGGCATTCGCCTTCGGCGATGATCACTTTGAGCCCGGGCTCGTCGGTGGTGAATGCCTCGCGCAATGTCTTGGCCATGTCGGCGACGCGGTAGGTGTAGACGTTGCGCAACCAGGTCACGCCGGCGCCGCGCAGCGTGTTCTCGATGGTGCGCTCGGCGCGCACCGCGCTCTTCTCCTGCGCCAGCTCCGCGGATTCGTCGTGCGGGGAGGACACCAGTTCCTGCGTTCCCGTTGCCGAGGTGTAGCCGTTCTTCATGATCAGCAGCACCGTGTCGCCGCCGTTCAACTGGTTGGAGGCGACGCCGGAGAGAAAGCCGTTGTGCCAGAAGCCGCCGTCGCCCATGATCGCCATCGAACGGCCGGCCAGCATCGGCCCGACGCCGGCGCCGCTCGCGAGGCTCATGCCGTAGCCGAGGATGGAATGGCCCAGCGAAAACGGCGCAAAAGTGGCAAAGGAGTGGCAGCCGATGTCGGCCGAGATGTGGCGCTTGCCGATGTCGCGCTCGACCAGCTTGATCGCGGCAAACACCGGGCGCTCGGGGCAGCCGACGCAGAAATTCGGCGGCCGCGGCGGCAGCGGCGCGCCCAGCAGCGCGGCAGCGTGCGCGCGCGCGGCGTCCGCCGCCTCGTGCCAGCGCGTCCCGGCGGAAATGTCCAGATGCACGGCGTTGGCGGCGAGAAAGCGCATGAGCCCGTGCACGATCACCTCGGCGGTATATTCGCCCGCCATGATCAGCACATCCTTGCCGCGGAGCTTGGTCTGCGCCAGCTGTTCCAGGCCGGGCTGTTCGGCCGCCCGGCGCAGCAGGGTGGCGATCTCCTGTTCGATGAATTCCGGCTGTCCCTCTTCCACCACCAGCACCGCGGCCTTGCCCGAGCAGAATTCGGAAATCTCCTCGGGCACCAGCGGATAGACCACGTTGAGCGCGAGGATGGGGATGCTCGAATGGCCGAAATCGTCGGCCATCCCGACCAGCTTCAAGGCGCGCAGCAGATTGTTGAAGAGCCCGCCCTGGCAGATGATGCCGACGCAACTCTCTCTTCCGGCGAACAGCTCGTTCAGCTTGTGTTCGCGGATGTATTTGCGCGCCGCGGGCATGCGCACGCCCATTTTCAGCTTTTCCTGCCGGTAGGTGGCGGGCGGGTGCGGCAGATGTTCGTAGTCGAACGCCGCGGGTTCGGCCTGCAATTTGCGCGTCGACACCGCGGGCGCGCGATTGGCGCTGGCGACGAAGCTGCCGTGCACGTGGCAGGCGCGGATGCGCAGATCCATGATCACCGGAGTGTTGGAAGCCTCCGACAGCTCGAAGCCCCGCTCAACCATATTGGCGATGGTGGCGAGGTTCGGCCGCGGGTCGAGCATCCACATCGAGGACTTCAGCGCCACCGCGTGGGTGCGTTCCTGCGCCACGCTCGCGCCCTCGCCGTAATCCTCGCCCACCACGATCAGCGCGCCGCCGCGCACGCCCGCGCTTGACAAATGCGTCAGCGCGTCGGAGGCGACATTGGTGCCGACGATGGACTTCCAGGTCACCGCGCCGCGCGCCGGATAGTTGATCGACGCGCCGAGCATGGCCGCCGCCGAGGCTTCGTTGGTGCAGGCCTCGACGTGCACGCCCAGTTCGTTCATGTAGTCGCGCGCCTGCACCATCACGTCGAGGAGGTGCGACACCGGCGCCCCCTGGTAGCCGCCGACATAGGACACGCCCGACTGCAGCAGCGCCTTGGTCACGGCGAGTATGCCTTCGCCATGGAAGGTTTCGCCCTCGCCCAGCTTGAGCGATTCGATTTCCGCGTTGAACTGTCGTTCCATCGTCTATGCTGCTTTCGGCTTGGCGCCCGGCCGGCGCATGAATTGGATGATTTTCGCTCGCGGCGGCAGCGGCGCAATGCCGTGCACGGCGAGCGTCGCCTCGAGGCCGAGGCCCTCGGGGTCGGCGAGCGCGCCTTCGCGCGCGGCGCGCACGGCCGCGGCGCGCGCCTTTGCATCGGCCATGGCGCCGCGATCCCCTGCGGGGCCGCCCACCAGGGTATCGAAAATGCGCAGGAAGTTGGCTTTGGCGCGCCGGTTGGTGTCGCCGTAGCCCTTGATCAGTCGTCCGCAAAGCGCGATCTCGAGGGCGAGTTCCGGCGCGGGCGCGGCGGTTACGGCGCAGAGCCAGCGCTCGATCAGCGCCTGCTCCTCCGCGTAGCGCGCGCTCATGCGGCGCAGCGGCCGCAGCCACGCCAGCGCGCGCAGCATCAGGAAACCGCTGACGCTGGTGGTGTTGACGTAGAGGCCGACATTCAGCTTGTGCATGAGGCCGCGCTTTTCGGCCCAGGCGACGACGCGCCTGGACAGGCGCGTCGGCAGGAGCGCCGCCACTTCCTCCACGCCGGGCTTCAGGTATTCGATGATGCGCACCGGCTCGCCCGGCTTCGCCTGCACGTCGGCGCGCACGCGCTCGAAGCGGCTGCGGCGCGATTTCAGGTCGGCGACCCGGATCACGTCTTCGTAGCTCATCCACAGCGCGAGAAAGCGCGCGGTCTCGCTGGTGAGTTTCCATTTCTCAGGCCCGGCCAGTTCCCGGTCCTGCTTCGCGATGGTGTCGAGCCGGTCCAGATACAGCGCGGCGTAGTCGCGGTCCTGGAAGTCCGCGACGCGCGCCATGCCTTGTTCGATCATCCGGTGAACCTCGGCGGGAAAGGTCTGGCGCACGCGCTCGCTCAGTGAACGCGCTTGCGCGTCGATGGAACGCGCTTGCATCTCGGTGGAACGCGCTTGCGCATCGGTGGAACGCGCTTGCGCGTTGGCCTTGACGCCTACCCTTGACGGCTCGGCCGCTGCGGCGGCGGTCTTGCCTTCGGCGGCGGCATAGCCCAGCGCAAAGCCCCGCAGGCTGGCCTCGGCGCCCTTGCCGGCGCCGCGTATCGCCGCTTCGCAGGCGGACCGCGGCAGCGGCAGGGTGCCGGAGCCGGCGAGCGCGCCGAACAGCACTGCGTTGATCATCGCGCCGGTGTTCGCGGCGAGTTTGTGGAAATCGGCGAGGATGGCGCGCTTCGCGAGCGCCCCGGCGGCCGCGATGATGCGCGCGCTGTCGAAGCGGCCGTCGCCCAGGGCTATTTTTTCCTCGACGGTGTAGATGCGATGCGTCGAAGCGATCAACGTGGTGCGTTCGGGCGTGACATAGCCATTGAGCATCGCGCGCCCGGCCTCGAGCAGTTCGGAGGCGAGCATCACGTCGATGTCGGCGGGCGCAGGCGCAAGTGTCATCACCGGGCGCCGGCCGGCGAGCAGCGCGGCGCGCACCGGGTACAGCTCGATGTAATAGGTGGTCGCGCCGGTGCGCTGCGCCACCCCGGGGATGGAGGTGCTCTGCACCGGGTAGCCCTCGGCCATCGCGGCGGCGATGATCCAGTCGGCCATGACGCCGCCGCCTTCGCCGCCTAGCGCTGCGATCAGGACGGTAATCGGTCGTTGCGTTGATTCCATTTATGCGTCAGTCCTGTTTGTGGTTCAAAGTGATCTTAGCAACGCAAACCTTGCGCGCTGCGCGCGCCAACCGTGTTTCTTGTGCGGATGAAAAGCGCATCCGCACAAGAAACACGGTTATTGTTAACAACAAAGACAGTGCGGGGGGGGTTATACAAGATCGTCGATTGCGCACGGATGGATTCATCATCCGTGCGCAATCGACGATCCGCGCGGACGGCTTTTCGTCCGCGCAACAAGTGCACTCTACAACGTCGAGGGTGCTCGCGTATAGTAAAGGTGTACGCGAAGTCAGGCGTGGCCGGCAGCTGCGCTCGACGTGCCCTTGGCGGCGGCAAAACCCCGGATGCGGTTGAGGTTATTCGCCAGCGTGCGCTCGATATGGGCGATCTGATCCGGGTCGAGGTGGCGGTACTTGCCGAGCACCTGGAGATACTCGTCGATCGGGCGCGCGTTATCGGCCGGATGGGTCAGATGCAGCCCGTCCTTCGGGTTGAACTCCCACAGCAGAACGAAATTGGTTTCGACCGCCTTGCGCGCCACCTCGATGTTCTGGTCGGAGGGGAAACGCCAGCCGGTGGTGCAGGGAGAGTAGATGTGCAGATAGGCGAACCCGGTCCTGGCCGCCTGGATCGCGCGGTCGAGCTTTTCGTACAGATCCTCCATGTATGCGGTGGAGGCGGTCGCGACGTAGCCGCAGTTGTGCATCACCATCAACAGCGGCAGGTTCTTCGCGTCCTGGGTCTTGCCGTGGGCGCGCTCGCCCACCGGCGTGGTCGACGTCCATGCGCCGTACGGCGTGCAACCCGAGCGCTGCATGCCGGTGTTCATGTAGCCCTCGTTGTCGACGCAGATATACAGGATTTCCTCGCCGCGCTCGGCCGCGCCCGAAAGCGACTGGAAGCCCACGTCCGCGGTGCCGCCGTCCCCGGCGAGCGCCACCGCCATCACGTCGCGGCCGCTGCGCTTGTACTGGCGGCGCACGCCGGCGAGCATGGAAGCGGTATTGGTGAGCAGCGGATGGAATACCGGCACCTTGGTGCCGGTAAGCCCGTTGTAGCCGACCGAGCCCATGCCCGGGATGCAGCCCGGCGGCGTCGCCACCACCACATCCGGACCGATGCGCCGCAGCGTGTGGCGCATGATCAATTCGGTGTTGCAGCCCTGGCAGCCCGACAGCCCGGGCACGAACAGATCTTCGAGATTGCCCACCTCGTTGTAGATGCGCGCGGTGGTGACGTGTTTCAGCGCGCCGGTCGCGCAGGCCTTGACGCAGGCCGGGGCGCCATCGCACATGTCGCACTTGATCACGTGCGACGAAAGCGCGTCGTAGACGATGCCGCCATAGGCGCAGCCGACGGTGCACAGCAGGCAATTGACGCACTTCGATCCGTCCCAGTCGATCACGCCGCTGCCGGCGTTTTTCGCGAGCGCGCCTGCGGGGCAGTTGAGCACGCATTCCGGATCGCCGCATTGGCGGCAGATCGCGAGCTCGAAGCCGTCGCCGGAAGGCACGATCTGGATGCGCGAGCGCAGATGGTCGTCCGACTGCGCCTTGGCCTGCACGCAGGCCGTCATGCAGTCATTGCAGCCGTCGCAGGCTTCGGCCTTGAAATTGATGGTCTCGTATGCGGCGCCCATGGCGGTTCCTATCTCCAGTTCTTCGACATCAGCGCGCGCGCCGTATCCTGCGGCGAGCGCAGGAACGCCAGCTTTTCGTCGCCCAGATCGATGGCGCGCAGGATCAGTTCCCACATGATCCCCGGGTCGAAAGCGGCGTTGACGCCGAAAATCCCGGCAAGGCGGCTATCCTTGAGCACGATCTTGAGATAGTGGTTCTGTTCGGCGTCCACCTGCTTTTTCACTTCGACCCCCGCTTGCTCCAGGGCGCCTTCGTGCACCCCGACCGATACCGCGTGCTGGCCGAAGAAGCTGTAGGTGTTGAGCGGCACGCCGCCCGCGTAGTTCTTCGTCCCCGGGTCCTCCGCCATCGCCATGCCGGCGATGCGACCCTGGTCGACGGCATCGGGGAGGATGCCGTTGATGATCCTGTCATGGGTGAAAAAGCCGCGCGCCTGCGCCACGTCTCCCGCGGCCCAGATGTTGGCGATGTTGGTGCGCATGTGCTCGTCGACCAGCACCCCGCGCCCGGTAGCGATGCCGCTGCCGGCGAGAAAATCGGTCACCGGCGCAACGCCGGTGGCGACGAGCAGGAGATCGGCGTCCAGTTCGGTGCCGTCGGCCAGCGTGGCGCGGCAGCCTTCACCCTGCGGCGCGAACGAAGCGACGCGCGCGCCGGTGAGCAGGCGCACGCCGTTGGCGGCGAATACCTTTTCGATCATGGCGGACGCCTCCGCGTCGAAATAGCCGGCGAGGACATGGGACTGCACTTCCACCACGCTCACTTCCACGCCGCCCTTGGCCAGGTTCTCCGCCGCGTGCATGCCGATCAGGCCGCCGCCGAGCACTACGGCACGCTTGATCCGCGGCAGCGCTTCGCGCAGGGCAAGGGCGTCGGCCAGCGTGCGCAGCACGTGGAATTTCATCCCGGCCAGGCCCGGGATCGATGGCAGCATGGGAGCCGCGCCGGTCGCCAACAGCAGCTTGTCGAAGCCGATTTCACTGCCATCGGCGAGTTCGACCGCATTCTGGCCTGCGTTCACCTTGCGCACTTTCGCGCCGCGCAGGTAGTTCACCTTGTGCTGTGTGAAATAGTTTTCGTCGCGCAGAAACACGCGCCCCGGATCGGAGCGGCCGGAGACCACATAGGGCAGGACCGTGGGCGAATAGGGCAGGCTGTCGTCGCGGGTGAGAAGGGTGACTTCCTGCTCCGCGTCGTGCAGGCGGATCGCATGCAGGGCCGACAGCGCCGCGTGGCTGGCGCCGACAATCAGATAATGGGTATGCTGCATGTCAGTCCTTTTCGTTCAACCACACGGTTTCGGCGGCGAGGCCGTCGCGTGCGAGTTCCTTGGTGCGGCCGATCACGCGCTCGAAATGCCCAACGGTGAGGTCGGCGCCGGCGAGCCCGCCGATGAAACTCATCGCCGGAATGCGCTTGGGCGCGTCATACATGGCGGTGACCGCGTCCTGGAACAAGGGTCCACAGTTCCAGCCGAACGACACCGAACGGTCGACCACGCCGAAGGCTTTCACATCGGCGAGCGCAGTCAGCAGCGCCTGCGCCGGGAACGGGCGGTAGGTTTTCACTTTGACCAGACCCACTTTTTCGCCGCGCGCGCGCGCTTCGTCCACCGCGTCCTTGGCGGCGCCGGTCATGCTGCCGATGGTGACGATGGCGTACTCGGCGCCGTCCATGCGATAGGACTCAACCAGCGGCGCGTGGTAGCGGCCGAAGCGCCGCCCCCATTCCTCGTGTACTTCGGTGATGACCTTGAGCGAGTTCTGCATCCCGCCGCACTGGCCTTTGCGATAGCGCACGAAGGTAGCCGGGCCTGGGCCGCCGGCACCGCCGGTGAGCGGATCGACCGCCATCGGGCGCTGCGGATCCAGGGCCACGTGCCAGTTGACGTCTTTCTCGCCGAGGAAGGCATTGACCTCGCCCTGATCCGGCAGCTCGCAGCGCGCGGCGCCGAAAGACAGGTAATTACCGTCGTGGCAGACGTTCACCGGCAGCATCACGTCGTGGTGCTCGGCGATCTTGTAGGCCATGATGGTGGTGTCGAGCACTTCCTGCACCGACTCGCAGTACATCTGCACCCAGCCGACTTCGCGCACCGACATCGCGTCCTGATGCCCGCCCCAGACGCTCTGCGGCGTGAGCGTGTCGCGCGTGACGATGGTCATCACCAGCGGCAGGCGCAGGCCCGGCGTGCGCAAATAGGGCTCGAACATGAAGGCGAGGCCCGGGCCGCAGCTCGCGGTGTAGGTGCGCGCGCCGGCGAGGCAGGCGCCCTGCAGCACCGACAGCACCGAATGCTCGCCTTCCACGTCGACGATCTCGGCGCCCAGGCGCCCGTCGGCGATGAACTTGGCCAGGTATTCGACCAGCGAGGATTGCGGCGTGATCGGATACACCGCGACCATGTCGACGTTGGCAAGCGACACCGCCCATGCGGCGGCTTCGTTGCCGTCGCAGACGATGAGTTTCGATTTTGGTTTGAGTACGGCGCTCATTACGCAGCCTCTTCAATCATCGCGATGGCTCTTTGCGGGCACTCGGTGGCGCAGATGCCGCAGCCTTTGCAGGTCTTGAGATTGAAGTCGAACCAGGCAGCCTTCTCCACCACGCATTGCACCGGGCAGTAGAGCCAGCACACCGCGCATTTCACACACTTGGCGCGGTCGACCACCGGCCGCATGCTGCGCCAGTCTCCGGGCAGCATGGGCGTCGGTTTTGTCGCGATCGGGCACAGGTCGTCGGGGATCGTCGACGCGTCGAACATGGGGTAGGCCTGCTGCGTCGTGCTCATGCCGCCACCGCTCTTTCAATGTGGTGTACCTGGGTCGCGTTGTAGCCGCGCTCCAGCGCTGCCATGTTCTGCTTGAGTCCGGCATCGCGGAATTCGGACTTCTGGATCGCCGCCTGCAGCGATTCCAGCGATACCAAGCCCGTGGTGCGCGCGAACGCGCCGAGCATGATGGTGTTGGTGATCGAGCGCTTGAAAATGTCGAGCGCGATCGAAACGGCGTCGCACAGGCCGACCGTCGCGATCTGCGGCGGCAGCTGAATCTCGCCCAGCGGTTTGGCAGTGGTCTGCACCAGCACCGCGCCGTCCCTGACGCCTTCGAACACGTTCACCGCGCGCGCCACCGTCGGATCGATGCACAGGACGCAGTCGGGGCAATAGATGTTGGTCATCTGGCGGATCTCGCGCGCGTCAAAGCGCAGATAGCTCGCCACCGGCGCACCGCGGCGCTCGAAGCCGAAAGAGGGCACGGCGACGACGAACTTGCCTTCCTGCACCAAGGCGGTGGCGAGGATGCCGCCCGCCAGCACTGCGCCCTGCCCGCCGCGACCGTGGATGCGGATTTCGTACATGGTTTCTCCTCGTTGCGCCCGCCGCGGCATCAGCCGGGGCAAGTCTCCTATGGCGCGAGGTTAGGCGCAAGGCCAGCATTTGTCAAATTGATGAAGAATATGATATACATGCAAAATATGAATATGACAGATCTCGATCTGAACCTGCTGCGCGCCTTCGACGCCATCGCGACCGAGGGCAGCGTCACCGTCGCCGGCGAGCGCATCGGGCTGTCGCAGCCGGCGATGAGCAATGCGCTCGCGCGGCTCAGGACGCTGTTCGGTGACCCGCTGTTCGTGCGTACGCCGCGCGGCATGCGCCCCACGCCCTTCGCGCAGCAACTGGCGCAGCCGGTGCGCGAGGCGCTGCGGCTGGTCCAGACCGCCCTGCAACAGCACGCCGGCTTCGAGCCAGCAAGCTCCAGCAACACTTTTCGCTTTTGGATGTCGGACATCGGCGAGATGGTGTTCCTGCCGGGCCTGCTCGAGCGCGTCAAGCACGATGCGCCGGGTGTGAAGATAGAGGTATTGCGAATTCCGATCAAGGACGTGCACACTGCGTTGGAGGCAGGCGAGCTCGACCTTGCAGTCGGCTTCATGCCCGGCCTGACGACCGGCACGCGCCAGCAGCCGCTATTTCGCGAGCACTATGTGTGCATGCTGCGCGCCGATCACCCGGTCATCGGCGCGAAGATCAGCGCGAAGCAGTTCCGCGAAGCCTCGCATGTGCTGGTGTCCTACGTCGGAACCGGCCACCAGGTGATCGAACAGACCTTCATCGCGGAAGGCTTGGGCGAGCGCATCGCGGTGCGCGTGCCGCATTTCCTGGTGGTGCCGATGATCCTTGCGCGCACCGACCTCATCGTCATCGTTCCCTCCCGCGTCGCCGCAATCTTCGCGCAGCCAGGCAACTTCAAAGTGCTCAAGCTGCCGATGGACATGCCGAGCTTCGAAGTGCGGCTGCACTGGCACGAGCGTTTCCACCAGGATCCCGCCAACCGCTGGCTGCGTCAGGTGATGACCGAGCTGTACGCAGAGCAGGCTTAGAGCGGACTGCAAACTTTCGGGATGTTTTCGACTTGCCCGCCTGGCGCGCGTATTGGAAAGCTTCATTCTCGATTGCCGGCTTGACGGCATCGACCAGATAGGCGACCTGCGTAAGCTATAGTAGTCAGGCTTCCGGAAGGCAATTGTTTTGCCAAGTATTTACGCCATGCTGAAGCTTGGCGGGCGATACTGTCTCCCGGATGCTGCATTTGTCGAAGAGAGTTTCGTGGAAAATGTTTGCGTTGAAAGGCAGAGATTTGCCTGTGGTACTCGTGATCGACGTTTTGTCCCTGGCCCGTAGATCGTGAAAAGACGCTATTTGCTTCCGGCCGTTGCAATTATCGGACTACTTCCATGCATATGAAGGAAAGAGGCCTTGCGGCCTTGAGACATGTTATTCGGAGTCTTGCCGATGTTCCCGACGAGGAATGGGAGCACTTTGCCGGACGCGTGCATGGCCGTGTCTTTGAAACCAACGACTATCTCATCCGAGCCGGGGAACCGGTGACGGATTTCTTTTTCCTGATGAGCGGATTTGTCCGCTTCTTCTATCTGACCGAGGACGGCAAGGAGTTTAACAAGGCATTTGCCCAGGAGAATCAGTTTGTCGGTTCTTTCGGTGCCGAAGTATCAAAAGAACCGTGCCGGTTTTCGGTCCAGGCCATGGAACGCACAGAGGCGATGGCGATTCCTGTTCATGTGATTAGAGACGGCTATGATCGTCATCACTCGTGGGAACGGGTGGGAAGGATGTTGGCTGAACGGGTGGCGATCAGCAAGGAAATTCGTGAGGGCGAATTCCTATTGGACTCAGCCGAGATCCGCTATCGCCGATTCCTGGCCAATTATCCCGGCCTGGCTGAACGGATCAGTCAATATCATGTCGCGTCTTACCTGGGTATTACCGATGTGGCGCTTTCTCGTATCCGGAAAAAGATTGGCCTGACCGCAGCTTCTGGAAAACTCATTCGAGATTAACCGAGGTTAATGTCTTTCCTTCTGTTCCATGAAAATATGTGCAGAAGACAAGTTCTATTTTCGTAGAGGTGAACGGTGAATTATGAAAAAGGCATTGATTACCGGGGCAAGCAGCGGTATTGGACTGGTTTTTGCAAGGCAACTGGCAGAGCAGGGCTGTTCTGTGACCTGTGTGGCGAGAAGCAGGGATAAACTGCAGGCGTTGATCACGGAGCTTGGCGAAAACCACCGGTACATTCGGGCGGATCTGACTCATACGGATGATCTGGAGATGGTCTGCCGGGATATCCGGGACACGAAATATTCCCTGCTGGTCAACAATGCCGGCTACGGAATTTATGATCGCTTTGCAAAGATCCCCCATGACAAAATTCACCACCTGATCCGCTTGAACGTAACCGCCCTGGTGGACCTTTCTCACGTCTTTCTAAAAACCGCCTCAGCCGGCGACTCCCTGATAAACGTCTCATCCGCCTTGTCTCTGCTGCCTTACCCGGGAGGTGCGGTGTACAGCGCCACCAAGGCCTTTGTTACGAACTTCACGGAAGCGCTCTGGTGTGAATACAAGGAGAAGGACATTTATGTCATGGCCCTCCTGCCAGGGGTGACTGAAACACGTTTTCATGATGTGGCCATGGGCGCAAGACCTCATCAGGAGCCCAGCGGCCCGCGCTACCCGCCGGAGATAGTGGTCCGGGAGGCATTGGTTGCCCTGCAACAGCGGAAGAATCCCACCCTGGTCAGCGGCCCCAAATACCGGCTGCTCACGGGGTTGGCTACCCGGCTGCTGAGCAGAGCCTGCATGGTGACCATGATGGGGAAGGGCAGTGCAGGTTTATGACAGAGAAGTGAACTGTTTATTCGTAAAAGGATAGGAAATTCAATGCCACCGCCGGCCTGGTCTGATGAATAGCTGCTAGCCACGTGAACAGATCAAATTCACCAAAAACCATAAATGTCTATGGAGGACTCTTAGTATGGGCGACCAGATTTGCCCGTGGTGGCTAGCGTACACATTTGACAATCCTATTCGGCATCTCTTTCACAATCCCGAGAAAATGCTCGGTCCATATGTCGCCATGGGTATGACGGTTTTGGATGTTGGCTGTGGGATGGGATTCTTTTCCATTGGTCTTGCTAAGCTCGTCGGCGATAAGGGTTGTGTCATTGCCGCCGATGTCCAGCCGGAAATGCTAAATACTTTGGAGAAACGCGCTGAAAAAGCAGGGTGCTCTGAGAGAATCCGTATTCATAGAAGTGAACCCAATAAGCTTGGAGTTGAGACTGCTGTTGATTTCATCCTCGCCTTTTGGATGGTGCATGAAGTCCCTGATACAAACACATTCTTTCGTCAGATTCGTTCATGTCTCAAGCAAAAGGGAAGGATTCTTGTCGCCGAACCCAAGATCCATGTTTCATTAGGGCGCTTCCAAGAGATTCTGGTTTCGGCTCAAGAGTCAGGTCTGAATCTTTGTGAGACTCCATGCGTAAGGTTCAGTCGGTCTGCAGTTCTGAAAAATGATTCATTGTAGGGTTTTCAGAGAGGTTTTCTTAATTGAACATAATTATCAGGCTAGCCAACGGCATCGCGAATACGAAGTTTGCAAGCAGGGCAATTAATGATGGCGCAGACCTAAGTGCATTTAAAGAGAAGCCAACAGCTCAAAATTTTATGGGAATTTTTCTCATATGCTGTAGTTACATCATTGGCTTGCCGGCAGTAAGTTTAATCGGAGCGTTGTCTATTTACTACTGGCACGAACCCTTGCTCATTATCATAGGCGGTCCCGTCTTGCTGGCAATAGCACATTTGGTCTTTTTGGCGGGGATGTATCTAGGCGGAGGCAAATATGTGATGGTACTTTTCAGGTGGGCAACAAGGGTTACGCTTGAAAAATTAGTATGAAGAAGGTGGCATTATCGTCTTTTCCTTTGGGAAGAAAGTATTATTGATTAACAAATAAATCAAGCGGACGCGGTAAACACGCCGCTTATTAAACCCTTAAACTGCCGCTTCAAAAGGAAGCACGGCTGCGGCGGCGCTGTCAAAATCCAGCACGCGGTTCTCTAGGTCCTCCGACAGCGTTCGCGCGAACGCCGCTTCCAGAGTTTGCCGCCGCCGGCCTTTGGGCAGCAATGTGAGGCCTAGCCGTGCCTCGAACAGGGTAATGCTGGTAATCCAGATCGATTCAGCGGCCTGGAGATCCAGCCACGCCACTACCGCAGCGTCCGGCGGATTTCGCATCAGTGCCGAAAGTACATTGGTATCGAGGATGATCATTTGCCGAAATTCACCGCGCGCACCGGCCATCCGTGCAATTCGGGCAGATCCGTCGTCAACCCGTCCGGCCCGAAGCGCGCGGCGATGCGTGCCCCCAGCCTGGTGACCGGACGGTTGTCTTCCTTCACCGCATTGCGCAGAATGTGCCGCACTTCCTCTTCCATGCTGCGCCCATGGCTCGCGGCGCGGCGCTTCAGGCGCGTCGTCACCTCTTCTTCAATCTGGCGAACCACCAACCGGACCATTGATTGCTTCCTCGCGAAGGGCGAAGGGAAACGATATCATGATATCACATGGTCAGCCGCGCGGACCGCGGTCTGCGCGAACGCCGCGTCATGGCCGGCGGGCCTCTGCGGCGCAGCAACCGGCCGCGCCTAGCCATGGCCGCGTCGTACGTGGAGTAAACTGCCGGACTCCAGCGGAGACATGAATGAAACGCATACTGATCACCGGCGCCGCGGGCGCCATCGGCAGGGTGCTGCGCGCGGCCTACCGCGGCAAGTACCGCTTGCGCCTGTCGGACATCGCGCCTCTGGGCGAAGCGGCCGCGGGCGAGGAGTTGCTGCAGGCCGACATCGCCGATGCCGCGGCCTGCGAGCAGATGATGCAGGGCGTGGACTGCGTGGTGCACCTGGGCGGGGTGTCGGTCGAGGATGCCTGGGAGAAAATCCTGCCGGCGAACATCGCCGGCTGCTACAACGTGTTCGAAGCGGCGCGGCGCGCGGGCGTGAAGCGCGTGATTTTCGCAAGTTCCAACCACGCCGTCGGCTTTCACCGGCGCGAACGCTACCTCGACGATCAGGTGCAGCCGCGCCCGGACACGCGCTACGGTGTGTCCAAGGTGTTCGGCGAGGCGCTGGGGCGCCTGTACGCCGACAAGCACGGATTGTCGGTCGCGTGCCTGCGCATCGGCACCTTCCGCAATCCCGACCGGCCGGACAATGCGCGCCAGCTGCTCACCTGGATCAGCCACCGCGATATGGTGCAACTGGTGGCGCGTTGCATCGACCATCCGGATTATCACTACGTCGTGGTCTACGGCGTATCCAACAACCTGCGCAACCGCTGGGACAACCGCAGCGTGAAATTCCTCGGCTACCGGCCCGAGGACGACGCCGAGATCTACGCCGCGGAGATTCTCGCGCGGGGCGAACTGGAAGACGCAATCGCGGCGCAGTTCCACGGCGGTTTTTTCGCGCCGATGGAATTCGACGGCGACGCGGGCAAGATTGATTGAGCGACGGTCGATCGAGCGGCGGCGCCGGGCGCCGCACTGGCGCAGATGCCCGGCGCTACGCGGCTTGCTCTTTCCCGCGCCTGAACAGCGGCTTGATCCATGCGATCAAAACGGGTGCGAGCAGGACGATCGCGCCGATCGCGAGGATCGTCCCCGAAATGGGACGATTCACGAACACCGACAGGTCTCCGCGGCTGATCATCATCGCCTCGCGGAAACTTCTCTCCATCATCGGCCCCAGGACCAGGGCCAGCACCAGCGGGGCCAGGTCGTACTTCAGCCGCCGCAGGAGGTAACCCAGCAGGCCGAAGCCGATCATGAGCCAGATGTCGAGCATCGAATTGTTGACCGAGTACACGCCCACCAGACACAGCATCAGCACGATAGGCATGAGCAGGAAAAGCGGCGTGCGGATGATGTTTGCAAATACGCCGACCAGGGGCAGATTGAATACGAGCAGCATGAAATTGCCGATGTACATGCTGGCGATGACGCCCCAGAACAGGTCCGGTTTTTCGGTCATCAGCAGGGGGCCGGGATTGATTCCGTGGATCAGCAACACCGCCATCACCACCGCCATGGCGGGGGTGAAGGGAATCCCCAGCGCCATCAGGGGAACATAGGCGGCGCCGACCGAAGCGTTGTTGGCCGCTTCGGGTCCCGCCACGCCTTCGATCGCGCCCTTGCCGAACTCGCCCCGCTTGTCGAGCTTGCGTTCCACGGAATAGGAAACCATGGTCGAGATGACCGGGGAGGGACCGGGGATGAGGCCGACGAAAAAGCCGATGAAGGATCCCCGGATCATGGGCCAGAACGAGCGCCTCCATTCGACGAACGTCGGCCAGAGTTCGCGGAAACGCACCTTTTGCAGTTGCACTTTCCCCATCGTTTGTTCGGCAGTGACCAGCACCTCCGAGATACCGAAAAGTCCCATGGCGACGGGGAGGAAATCGATCCCCTGGGCGAGGAGCGGCTGCCCGAAGGTATAGCGCATATACCCGGCGACGGTCTCCATGCCTACCGTTCCGAGGGCGAGTCCGAGGGCGATCATCATCAGCGATTTGAGCAGGTTCCCCCCGGTGAGCCTCGACATGATCACCAGCCCGACCAAGGCGACGGCCAGATACTCGGCAGGCCCGAATTTGAGGGCGGCCATCGCCAGCGTGGGGGCGAGGAAACTCAGGCCGATCAGGCTGATGGTCCCGGCGACGAACGAGCCGACGGCGGCGACCGCGAGGGCGGCCCCGGCGCGGCCCCGGCGGGCCATCTGGTAGCCTTCGATCACCGTGATGACGGAGGCGGCCTCCCCGGGGATGTTGAGCAGTATGGAGGTGGTCGAGCCGCCGTACATCGCGCCGAAATAAATGCCGGCGAACAGGATCATGCCGGCGACCGGATCGAATCCGTAGGTCAGCGAAAGGAGCAGTGCCATCGCCCCCAGGGGGCCGAGGCCCGGCAGGATGCCGACGATGGTTCCGATCACCGCCCCGAGGAACCCGAACAGCAGGTTCATCGGCGTCAATGCCACGGAAAAGCCGTGTATGAGTCCGTTGAAGAGGTCCATGCCTTGTCCGCCTATCCAAGCATCGCTTCAAGTATCCCCAACGGCAGGGCAACCTTGAGCCAGACAACGAACGCTACGTACGAGATGCCGGCGATGACGGCCGCCATCGCCAGCGTGGGTAGCCACTTGCGGTAGCCGAAGATACGGATCGCAAGCGCGAGGAAGGCGCAGATGGCGAGCGGAAAGCCGAGCGGTTTGAGTACGAAGATGTAGCCGGTCAGGAGCGCCGTCAACTGGACGGTCTTGACCACGTTGCGCTCCTCCGGCGCGGCCGGCGCTTCTTCGGGAAGAGCGGAAGCCGCCGGATGCTTGCTGCGCATCCGCGGCAGGATTTCCTGGAGCAGACAGCCCAGCGCCGTGGCAATGAGAAATACGCCGACGACCATGGGGAACAGCCCGGGACCCGGGTAGGCAAGGCTGCCTCGCGGCATGTTCATGGCCATGCCCCCATAGACCAGGCCGACTGCAAGCATCAGTCCCGCGAAAACGACAGACCCGATATTCATGTGAGCGCCCCGGTTTTGCCGCGGGGCCATTTCAGTATCATCGGAATGGCCCCGCAGAGTTCATTTCAAAACGAGGGGACGCGTTCCCCCGTTTTGTGCCTGTGCAGACGCTATTTCTTTGCAGCGGCGGGTTCCGCTGATTTCCCGTATTTGTCCCACAGGGGTCTATAGATCACGTCGAGCGATTTCATGTAAGCGGCGTATTCTTCCGGTCCCTGATAGTCGTAGGGAAAGGCCGTCTTCAGCGCGTTTGCCTTGAACTCCTCCGTGCTCATCACCAGTTTGACCGCGTTCGCGAACTTGTCGATGACGGCCTTGGGCGTGTTCTTCGGCATGGCGAATCCGCGCGACGAGCCGCTGGTGAAGTTGTAACCCAGCTCCTTGAAGGTGGGAACATCGGGAACGATCGGCGAACGTTTGTCCGACATGATCGCCAGCGCCCGCAGCTTGCCCGCCCGCATCTGCGGGTAGACGATGCCCAGGTTGTTGGAGGTGGCATCGACGTGGCCGGCCAGGGCGGCCTGCCAGGAAGGACCGTCTCCAGCGAACGGGACGATATTGAATTTAAGCTGTGTCGCAGCTTCGAGCTGGTGCATCGCAAACCAGTCGTCGCCGGGGGCCGAAGCCACGCCTACGCTGAATGCACCCGGTTTCTCCTTCGCCGCCTTGATCACGTCGGCCAGGGTCTTATAGGGGCTTTCCGCGCGGACTACAAAAACCCCGGGATCGGTGACCACGTTGGCGACAAAGGCGAGGTCGGAGACTTTATAGGCGGTTTCCCGCACGTACGGATTGATCGGAATCATCGGAGTGCAGGAGACGAACACCGTGTAGCCGTCGGCTTTGGACATGGCGAGTTCAGTTGCGGCGATGTCGCTGCCGGCCCCGGGTTTGTATACCGGGACGAAAGTGGTCTTCAGCTCCTTTTCGAGTTGCGCACGGACCATGGAGAGCATCACATCGCTCCCCCCGCCGGGCGCAAAGCCCATCAGCGTGGTGACGGGCTTGCGGGGATAGTCGGAGGCTGACGATGTTCCCTGCGCAAACACGTTCGTTGCGAGGACAACGGTCAGACACGCGGCAATGGCAGATCCGGTTTTTCTAAGCATGAGCGTTACTCCTGTTGGCTTGCATCAATGTGGAAAAAATGCTGCATCGAAAAACAGCGTGCCCGCCTTCCTGCGGGCGTCGGGCAATCAATTCAGGTGTCCGATGGTACGCAGGTACGCCTCGTGCGAGGGCTTCAGATGGCGCGCGCACAGGGCGACGAGCCGAGCGCGATCGCCCTTGCGCAGGGCGCGCAGGATCTGTTCGTGCTCGACGCGCGCCTGTTCGAGGTATTGCTCGGTGACCAGGGTGGTAAGGCGCACCGGGTGCGTGCGCCGCGCAAAATCGGCGATCGCCTCGACCAGCGCGTCGTTGCCGCACAGCCGGAAAATAGCAGCGTGAAAGGCGAGGTTGGCGCGGAACACGGCGCGCACGTCCTTTGCCTTGACCGCGGCGGCATGCTCGCGCTGGATCTTTTCGATGGGCGCGAGCAGGCTCGCTTCCACCGGCAGCGGAATCAGCCTGGCGCAGTTGGTCTCGAGGATCTCGCGCACGGCGTAGAGTTCGGTCGCCTCCTTCGCGGTGAGGGCGCGCACCTGCGCGCCGCTGTTGGGCTTGCGCAGCACGAAGCCGTTGCGCTCGAGTTCGGCGAGCGCCTGGCGCACGACATGGCGCTTGGATTCGAAGCGCTGCATCAGTTCGTCCTCGACCAGGCGCTCGCGCGGGTGATACACGCGGAACACGATGTCCTCCTCGATGCGGCGCACGATGTCCTGCACCGGCTGCGCGTCAGCCGCCTGCTTGCGCCTCGCGCGGCCGGGCGCCGTCGTGCGCTGTAGCGTGTCCATCTTGTTTCCTGCCTGTTTATCGCTTAAACTGGCGCCTAGATTATCAATAATCCAATCAACTGGCAAGTGCCGCGCACCATTGGCACCGCCTGACCCGATGGAGACAAGGCGATGAGCGGCAACAAGAAAGGACTGCACAAAGGCCTCACCAGCTACGGCGACAGCGGCTTTTCGCTGTTTCTGCGCAAGGCCTTCATCAAGGGGGCCGGCTATACCGACGACGCGCTCGACCGGCGCATCGTCGGCATCGTCGACACCGGCAGCGCCTTTAACCCCTGCCACGGCAACAGCGCGCAGCTGATCGAGGCGGTAAAGCGCGGCGTGATGCTCGCCGGCGGCCTGCCCATGGATTTCCCGGTCATCTCCATCCACGAGAGCTTCGCCTCGCCGACGTCGATGTTCCTGCGCAACCTGATGTCGATGGACGTCGAGGAAATGATCCGTGCCCAGCCGATGGACGCAGTGGTGCTGATCGGCGGCTGCGACAAGACCGTGCCGGCGCTGCTGATGGGCGCGGCGTCCGCGGGCCTGCCGGCGATCGCGCTGGTGACTGGTGCCATGCTGACCGGCTCGCACGACGGCGTGCGCGTCGGCGCCTGCACCGATTGCCGCCGCTACTGGGCGCGTTTTCGCGCCCAGGAAATCGACGCCGACGAAGTGGCGCGGGTGAACAACCAGCTGGTGGCGAGCGTCGGCTTCTGCTCGGTGATGGGCACCGCCAGCACCATGGCCTGCGTCACCGAGGCGCTGGGCATGATGCTGCCGGGCGGCGCATCGCCGCCCGCGGTAACCGCGGACCGCATCCGCATCGCCGAGCGCAGCGGCGCCACCGCGGTGGCAATGGCGAATTCGCAGCTTCTGCCTGCGCGCATCCTCACCGCCAAGGCATTCGAGAACGCGCTGCGCGTGCTGCTCGCCATCGGCGGCTCCACCAATGGCATCATCCATCTCACCGCCATTGCAGGGCGTCTCGGCATCAAACTCGACCTGGACCGCCTCGATGCGCTGGGGCGCGACACGCCGGTGCTGGTCGACTTGAAGCCGTCGGGGCTGTACTACATGGAGGACTTCCACAAGGCGGGCGGCATGCCGGCGCTGCTGCGCGAGTTGCGGCCCCTGCTGCACCTCGATGCGCTGACCGTCACCGGGCGCACCCTGGGCGAAGAACTGGATGGCGCCGTCGTCGCCTTTCCGCAGGACGTGATCCGGCCGCTCGCCAAGCCGATCTATCCGCAGGGCGGCATCGCCGTGCTGCGCGGCAACCTCGCGCCGAACGGGGCGCTGATCAAGCAATCCGCGGCCGACCCCAGGCTGTTCGAGCGCGAGGGCCGCGCCGTGGTGTTCGCATCGCTGGACGATCTCGCCGCGCGCATCGACGCGCCCGACCTGGACGTCACCGCGGACGATTTCCTGGTATTGCAGAATGCCGGACCGAAAAGCGGCTATGCCATGCCCGAGGCGGGCTATCTGCCGATCCCGACGAAGCTGTCGCGCGCCGGCGTCAAGGACATGGTGCGCATTTCGGATGCGCGCATGAGCGGCACCGCGTTCGGCACCATCGTGCTGCATGTTTCGCCCGAATCCGCGATCGGCGGGCCGCTGGCGCTGGTGCAGAACGGCGACCGCATCCGCCTGTCGGTGGCCGAGCGCAAGCTCGAACTCCTGGTCGACGCAGCGGAACTCGCGCGGCGGCGCAGCGCGCATAGCCCGCGTGAGGCCGATTCGAAAATGCGGGCCGAGCGCGGTTACGCCAAGCTGTATATGCAGAGCGTGCTGCAGGCCGAGGACGGCTGCGATTTCGATTTCCTCAGAAAGGCCTCGTAGGAGCGAGCTTGCTCGCGAATTCGATGATTCGCGAGTCCCCCAAGGGGATTTCCTTCGGGGCACAAGCTCGCTCCTACAGCTCACCCCATTACGAGTTCAATCTAAACTGGAGCAGGCAACATGACCCAACGCATCACCGGTGTACTGTCCCCCGTCGTCACCCCGTTCAAGGCCGATCTGAGCCCCGACACCGAGCGCTTCGTGCGCCAGTGCAAGTGGCTGGTCGCGAACAATGTCGGCCTGGCGGTATTCGGCACCAATTCGGAAGCCAATTCGCTCTCCACCGGGGAGCGCATGGACTTGCTGGACAAGCTGGTGGAAGCCGGCGTCGATCCGGCGCGCATGATGCCCGGCACCGGCTGCTGCGCGCTCACCGATTCGGTGCGCCTCACCGCGCATGCGGTGAAGCTCGGCTGCGCCGGCACGCTGATGCTGCCGCCGTTCTATTACAAGGGCGTATCCGACGAAGGCCTGTACCGCAATTACGCCGAAATCGTCGAGCGCGTCGGCGACGCGCGCCTGCAGATCTATCTCTATCACATTCCGCAGGTGAGCCAGGTGGCTATCAGCCTGAAACTGATCGAACGCCTGCTCAAGGCTTACCCGAAGAACATCGCCGGCACCAAGGACTCATCGGGTGACTGGAACAACACCAAGGCGACGCTGGACGCGTTTGCCAAGGACGGCTTCGACGTGTTTCCCGGCAGCGAAACTTTCTTGCTCGCCGGCCTGCGCTCGGGCGCCAAGGGCTGCATCAGCGCCACCGCCAACGTCAATCCGGCGGCGATCCACAAGCTGTACGCGAATTGGCAATCGGGCGATGCGGACAAGATGCAGGCGGACCTGGACAAGGTGCGCGGAATCTTCCAGAAATATCCCATGATCCCGGCGATGAAGCGCGCGATCGCGCACTGGAGCGGCCACCAGGCCTGGGCCACGGTGCGCCCGCCGCTGGTGGAGCTTGACACGGAGCAGGCAGCGGCGCTGATCGTAGAACTCGAGCAGTGCGGCTTCTCCATGCCCGGCCTGAAGGATTGACGCCCGGCGCAAGAACAGGCGGTTGAGGTTCTACATGAGCGGCGGCGGTCTGTGCCGATTGCAATTCATTGGTCCTCGACCCTGCGGCTGCCTGGCGTCCCCATGCTAATGCGCCGTCGACTCGCCGCCTGGCGTATCCGCGCCCCCGATCCAGCGATCCAGGCGGCGCTTCAATTCCCATGCGGTGAATGGCTTGCTCAGATAATCATCCATGCCGGCCTCCAGGCAGCGTTCGCGATCGCCACGAATGGCGCTGGCCGTAAGTGCCAGAATCGGCACCCGCTTGCGTCCGGTCGATTGCTCGTGATCGCGAATTCGCCGCGTCGCCTCGAACCCGTCCATTGCCGGCATCTGGCAATCCATCAATATGAGGTCAAAGCCTTCCGCGATGGACCGATCGAGCGCCGCCTGGCCGTTTTCGACGCATTCCACCGTGAGACCGGCAGCCTCCAGCATCATCCTGGCGACGAGTGCGTTGACCTCGTTGTCCTCGGCGAGCAGCACCCGTCCGCTGAGCTTGCTCGCGGGCGCCTTCGGAGCGCCGTCCTGAGGCGGCGCAGCTCTTTCCTGCGGCACCACCGCCTCGGGCAGGCGGGCCGTGAAGCGGAAGGTCGACCCCTGTCCTGGTTTGCTCTCGCAAATTATGTCTCCGCCCATGGCGCGCGCGAGTCTGCGGGATATCGCCAGGCCCAGACCGCTTCCGCCGGCGCGCTGGACCGACGAGCTGCCGAGTTGGCGGAATGGTTCGAACATCGCATCCATGCTCTCCGGCGCTATCCCCGGGCCCGAATCCGTGACGTCGAAAAACAGAATTACATCCTCGCCGTTGCCGCTTTGGCCAAGCTCGACGCGGACGCTCCCCTGATCGCTGAATTTGATGGCATTACCCAGAAGATTGTGCAGCACCTGCTTCACGCGCGAGGCGTCGCCGCTCACCCAGTGCGGCATGGGCGCGGCGAACCTGACATCGAGCGAAAGGCTTTTTTCGGCGGCAACCGGGGCAAGGAGGTCGGTGACCTCCGCGACGGTCTTGCGTAGATCGAACGGCGCCTGTTCAAAGGTGATTTTCCCCGCTTCGACCCTGGAAAGGTCCAGGATATCGTTGATCAGAACGAGCAGATGCTCGCCGGAGCGGCGCACCATGTCGAGCCGGAAGCGCTGCTCTTCGTCCAGTTTCGATCCGGCAAGCAGCTGCGTCATGCCGAGGATGCCGTTCAGCGGAGTGCGTATCTCGTGGCTCATGTTGGCGAGAAACTGGCTTTTGACCTCGCTCGCCTGCCGGGCGGCGAGCAAGGCAGACTCGCGCTCGCGCGCAATGCGCTCGTTCAGGAAACGCAGGCGCAGGGTCTCGGCCATCTCTCCCTGATAGCGAAACGAATACACGACCGCGATGAAGGCAAACAGGAGTAGTCCAAGTCCTCCCGTGATATTGGGATCGCCGCCGATGCTGAGCAAATTAGCCCCCGGGGGCAGCAGTACCGGCAGGATGGCGGCCGCGTAGGCAATGGCCAAACCACCGTAGGAAAACAGCGAGACTGCCGATATGGCGACGAGGAACTCCATCACCAAGGCCTGATAGCCGGGATCGTCATACGGGAAAAGCCAGGTGCCCATCAACCCCCAGATCGTGCCCGAGACGAGGCACAACAGGACATATGGCCGGGCCCAGGCGCCGGCCGCTTCATAGGAAGGTTTCTCGCGCCGGTAGCGCCGAATTAGAAGGTAGCGAATCACCGAGACGAAATTGTTGGCGACCCACCAGACGAGAATCCTGTCGCCGTGAACCACCGGCGAGAGCGACACCGCCACTACCGTGGAAAACAGCACCGCCATGCCCAGCAGGGACGGCCCCTTGGCGTAAAGCAGCGCGATCCGCTCGGCGCGGACGCGCGCGCCGACCTCATCCGCTTCCACGTGCCGGTCCGCATCTTGTCCCGGAATGGGTGAGGCCGTTGGCCGCGAGGATATCGCTTCGCCTGGGGAGTCGACCTGCCCCCTTTCGTCCGTCATGCCTGCCCCGGACAAACTTCCGGTTGCTGCGTTGATCGACTCATTGCGCGCTCGAACCCGCGGCTTGCAGCTGCGCCCGCCCTGGCACGAGTGACAGCGAAGTTGCGGGCGTTGAAGTACAGAAAATTCAATGGTCCCCCCGATTATCTCTGGCAGGGTGTTGAAAAAGGGGGCGACACTCCCTCTCAGATCCCCCAAGTCAGGGCTATTGAAAAACGCCCCCCTCTGAGAAGGTGTCATGGCAGGACGCACGTTCGTGTCAGGGAAGCGTTTTTCAACAGTCTGCTAGCTCATGCAGCAGCAGTCAATCGCAGATTTCGCGCCGACAACCCGAAAAGAAGACGGAATCGCGCTCCGTTCGCTGCCCAAGGTGACAAGACGGGCCGCAGTTGGCCGAATACTGCCCCGACTTGGTCGCGTTGGTTACAATTGCCGCTCCGATCAATATCCGGCGCAGTATCGGCCGAGCGAGCGCGCAAAATGGATGTCATCACCTGGTTTGTGCCACCGAGTGTCCTCGACGACCCGCGCAAAACCACGCGCCACAAAGGCATCGCGAAATCCCTGCTGGCCATTTCGCTGGTCACGTCGCTGATTTGTTTTGGCTACGTCTTTGTGCGCGGGAACCTGTTGGCGGCCGAGTACGCCTTGTTTGTCGTGGCCATTTGCACGCCCACCCTGGGGGCGCTGCTGATCCGCGCAACAGGTGACATCACCCTGGGACTGGTGACGACCAACGTCGGCGGCATTATGATCGTCGCGGCATGGGCTTTCCTGACGGGCGGCGTCCGCTCGGTGGCCTTGCCGGTATTTCTCGCGAACATCGCCCTGCTGAGCACCTTCGGCAACGTGGCCATCCTGCTGGTCATGGGGGCCATGTTGACGGCCGCGCTGGTGTTTCTGTATCTGGCCACGTCGCTGGGCTGGCTGCCCGTGAGTTTCATTCCGGATTCGGCCACGCCAGGGCTGATGCTGACCTCCATGCTGGGCTCGGTCGGGCTGGTGGTGCTCGCCGGGGTCGTGGTGGCACGCGAGCGTGCGATCGCCAAGGCCCATTTGCGTGCCGCGCAGCATGCCGCCGAGCAATCGAGCCGCGCGAAATCGGTGTTCCTGACGTCGATGAGCCATGAGTTTCGCACCCCGCTGAATGCGATCCTGGGCTTCGCCGAGCTGCTCCAGTTGGACGAGGCGAAGCCGCTGGACGAGGAACAACACAGGAGCGTCGGCCACATAGCGAACGCGGGGCAATACCTGCTGGACCTGGTGACGCAGGTGCTGGAAATGAGCCGCATCGAGGCGGGCGAGCTGAAAGTGAACATGGAGCCTGTGCGCGTGGAACAAATCATCGCGCCCTGCCTGTCGATGATCGAACTGGAGGCGCAAGAGAAAGGCCTTGCATTGGTCGACGACTGCGGTGCCCGCGCCGGATGGGTCGTGTGGGCTGACCCCGTGCTGGTGAAGCAGGTGCTGCTGAACCTGCTGTCCAACGCGGTGAAGTTCAACCGCAACGGCGGCACGGTCACGATCTCGTGCCAGCCGG
>Ga0082335_1001251_pt1 | contig 56218 bp, 64 predicted proteins | sample Subgrocontami58m_FD_72375 | JGI IMG/M metagenome (GOLD analysis project Ga0082335, IMG submission 72375) | Subsurface groundwater microbial communities from S. Glens Falls, New York, USA - GMW37 contaminated, 5.8 m (SPADES assembly) (version 2) ... | reverse complement strand
CTGTGCTTGGGCGATTCGCAATTCACTATCACTTGGAATTTCCGAGTCAAGGAATGGAATCGATAACCTTTCGAGTTCGGCAACTAATTCAGGAGCGAGCCCGCTCTCGAGTTCTTTTACGGAACGGCTGTGAATATCGCGCAATCGCCGACGAGAGGCATCATCCAGTGGAGCCGACCGCACTTCATCGAGGAGCTGCTTCACCATTGAACCGATTCGCAGAACCTTGGCTGGTTGTTCGATCAGGTCAGTGGGAATCTCCTCTATCTCAGGTACTGCGACAGCCTGACTTTCTTGGTTTGGGGTCGTACTCTCTTGGCTCATGGACGCCATTTTGGCACGGCGATGAACTCTTCCGCAGCACTTGTCCCACTCTGGCTTGATCTCGCGTGCGTTGGCGTCGGAGCATTCCAAGGTGCGCTGTACGCAATCGTCAATCAGCGCTTTGATCTAGTCGGTGTCTCGATCGTCGCACTGGTCACCGGACTCGGTGGCGGTACCGTGCGAGATCTTCTACTGGCAAATGGACGTCCAGCGACCATGCAGGACAAATACTTAGCAACAGTTGCCGTCGCGATTATTGCGGCGGTCGCTCTTGGGCGATGGCACCAGCACGGGCGGAAGCCAGTCTTGGTACTTGACTCTATTGCGCTCGGACTTTTTGCGGTTGCCGGCACCTACAAAGCTCTCATGCTTGGGACTTCGAGCGCGGTTGCCGTGACTTTGGGTCTGGTCACTGCCATTGGTGGTGGGATTCTGCGCGATCTTGTCTGTCGAGTGACGCCCGCAGTTTTCAAAGGTGGTCCGCTGTATGCGACGGCAGCCGTCGTTGGATCGATAACTTTTCTGCTTCTCTTTCGTCAGACATCTCTAGCCTTGAATACCTGTGCGATCATCGCGGCGGCGATGACGCTACTCCTGCGAGTGCTATCACTTAGATTCCGGTGGTACCTCTCGCCGGCCGTCAAATCACTCGGTGAATGATGAATCGATGATCAGAACGACTTTGCCGATGTTGCGGTGCTCCTCAAGCACATCATGAGCTTTGGCCACGTCCTCCCACGGCAAGTACTGATCAATGACTGGCTTAATCTCGCCCTTACCAATTAATGGCCATACATGCGCCACAGTGGATGCACTGATTGCGTTCCGCTCGATCAGAGATCTACCTCTAATCGTGGTGCCGATCAACGAGATCCGTTTAGTTAATAATTGCCCTAAATCAATTTCACTCTTCCGTCCGCCCTGCAGACCGATCACAATCAGCCGGCCGTTAGGCGCGAGCACTTTCATGTTCTTCGCTAAATATGATGCGCCGATTACGTCGAGGATAACGTTGACCCCACTGATTTCTTCAGCGAAATCTTCTGTCCGATAGTCGATACATTTATTAGCCCCGAGAAATGTGCAAACCTCATGTTTGCTGGCGCTGGCCGTCGTGATGACTTCTGCGCCTATCCACTTCGCCAATTGAATTGCCATAGTTCCAATCCCACTCGCACCGCCGTGAATTAGGACTCGTTCTCCTTCGCGAAGACCACCCAGCATGAATAGATTCGACCAAGCAGTGCAAGTTGCTTCTGGCAGCGCCGCCGCACTAATCACGTCAATCCCGGCCGGGATGGGCATCAGTGCTCCGACCGGGACTACGGCGAAGTCCGCGTATCCGCCACCAGTGACGATTGCGCAGATGAAATCGCCAACCTTCCAGTTCTCGACGCCGTTACCGAGTTCCACGATTCGACCAGAGAGTTCAAGTCCCGGGATGGGGCTGGCACCCTCCGGCGGGGGGTAGAAACCTTGTCGTTGGAGCAGATCAGCTCGGTTTATCGCAGTTGCCACAACCCGAACCAACACTTCACCCGCGCCAGGGGTCGGTTTATCGATTTCGGCGAAGGTCAAGACGTTGGCCTGGCCATACTCAGGAATAGTGATTGCACGCACGAGCAAAGCCTATTGGCGAAGGCGATGGTCAGGGTCGCGGTATCCTAGGGGCCTGCGGTGCCTTTTTTCATCGCATTGATGAGAGTAGGCCCAGTGAATACCCAGGAGAAGAGTTTTGCCGATCTCGGCATTCCGCCAGCATTGGTGAAAGCACTTCAAAAACGCGGAATTGATGCGCCATTTGCCATCCAGAGCGTGGCAATCCCAGATCTAATCGCCGGAAAGAACGTCTTGGGCCGGGCCTCAACCGGTTCGGGCAAGACCCTGGCCTTTGGGCTGCCAGCGCTCATCCGTATCGCCGGGACGCCGGCTCGGGCAAAGCGTCCATTGGCTCTGATCTTGGTTCCCACGCGTGAATTGGCGTCGCAGGTTCAAGAGGCGATTGAACCCATTGGCCGTGGTCTAGATATTCGCGCCAAGGTTGTCGTGGGTGGCGCCAGCATGGGCAAGCAAATCGATGCGCTCAAGCGTGGCGTTGAAATGGTCGTTGCAACGCCAGGTCGCCTTGAAGATTTGATTGCGCGAAATGTTCTCTCACTGGATGAAATCAAGATTGTAGTCCTTGATGAGGCAGACCAAATGTGTGACATGGGGTTCCTTCCATCAATGCAACGCATCTTGGAGATGATTCCGGCCAGCGCACAACGAGTGATGTTTTCGGCCACTCTCGATGGCGATGTGGACAAGCTCGTAAAGAAGTTTGTGCCGAACAGTGTCTTACATTCCATCACCACGACCGACGCAACTTTGGCTGCCACCGAACACCATGTTTTTGAAATTGACCCACACGAAAAGCTTCGTATAACTCAGTCGATTGCAGCTCGTGATGGACGCACGCTCCTCTTCGTGCGGACGAAGCACGGTGCCGATCGCCTAACGAAACAACTTGGCGATGTTGGGGTTTATGCCGTTGCGCTTCACGGTGGAAAGAATCAGAATCAGCGCACTAAAGCGCTTGCCGATTTCCGCGATGGCCATGCCAAAGTCCTGGTTGCGACAGACGTAGCAGCACGTGGAATTCACGTTGATGATATTTCATTAGTGCTTCACGTCGATCCGCCCGCAGATCCAAAGGATTACTTGCACCGTGCTGGTCGCACTGCTCGCGCCGGTGAATCTGGTGTCGTTGTAACGCTGCAGCTATCTCATCAACGCAAGGCACTCTTCGGGCTGATGAAGGATGCCGGCGTTAAGCCGATACGCACCAGCGTTGCTCCTCGGAGTAAGGAACTCATCGCGATCACCGGCGCCAAAGAACCATCAGGCACCGCGGTCGTTCACGTCCCGCGCGTTGAGAGCAAGCCGATCAGGCGTACGAATCACCATCATGCTCGGCACAGCGACGAGAAGAAATTCCGCCCGCGGGGCGCCGGTGATTCAGCCGGATCAAGCCGTGGTGGCTCTGGTCGAAGTGGCTCCGGACGCACCGGTCCTGGTACCCCTCGGGCGAATTCGCGCGACACCGGTGCCGGCAGAGGTAGCCGGAGCCGCGCCTACTAGAACTATTAAGGCCGCCGAGCGGTGGCTTCGCTCATGCCGAGCGGTGGCTTCGCTCACCAGGAGTCGTGATTATTACTCGCGCGTTGCTGATAAAGGTAACCGCGTGCACTCGTATTAGAGCCGATAAGCGAGTATCGGGTAAGTTCCTCCACGGAGGACTCGCCTAGTGGCCGATGGCGTCGGTCTTGAAAACCGATATTGGGAGACCAATCGTGGGTTCGAATCCCACGTCCTCCGCCAATTTCTCTGAGCGAAGCCACCGCTCGGCATGAGCGAAGCCACCGCTCGGCATGAGCAAGTGTGGGTTATGCCACTCTGTTTTTGGTAGCGCTTTCCCTGCAAAAAGGCGCAGACTTGGACGTCGGTCTGTCCACTGGGCCGCATTCTCAGTGTCAGGGAGCATCGATGAGTAGCACGTTAACTACGCCGGGTCGGGCGAAGATCAAAGAACGAACTTTCCGCACTGATAAATGGTGGCTACAGCCCACTATTACCGTCGCGGTTCTTACCCTGTTCATTATTTACTCCACGTGGCGCGCTTTTGAAAATGCGCACTATTTCGTGGAGCCATATATCTCGCCCTTCTACTCACCCTGTCTAACTGCGAATTGCGTACCTGGGTCGGGCTCCTTCGGACAGCCGATTGGTCTCTGGTGGACACTGCCGCCTTCCCTGATCATCCTGGTCTTCCCACTTGGCTTCAGGTTTACCTGCTACTACTACCGGAAGGCCTACTACCGCTCCTTCTGGCAGTCACCGCCCGCGTGCGCCGTTGCTGAACCAAAGGCAAAGTACACAGGCGAGACTCGCAAGCCTCTGATCGGCCAGAACGCTCACCGCTGGTTCTTCTACGCCGGCTTGGTCTTGAACACCATCTTGACGTACGACGCCATCATTGCCTTTAGAAATAGTCAGGGCCAATGGGGACATATGCAGGTCGGCACTCTGGTGCTCTTGATCAACGCGGCCCTTCTCTGGTTCTACTCTCTTTCGTGCCATAGCTGTCGGCATGTAATCGGTGGTCGGCTAAAGCACTTCTCCAAGCACCCAATTCGATACAAGCTCTGGACCCAGGTTTCACGGTTGAACCACTTCCATTCGACTTTCGCCTGGTTCTCCCTTCTTTTTGTCGCCTTCGCTGATTTCTACGTCCGTTCGGTCTCGACCGGTCTGATCACCGACTTCAAATTCTTCTAAATCAAAGTTCAGAGCACGCAAGCAACGGAGAGAGATATGACTGAGATCGAGCGCCACCCCTACGACGTGGTTGTCATCGGCGCTGGCGGTGCAGGTCTTCGGGCGGCGGTCGAAGCACGTGCCAGTGGGCTACGTACCGCGATCATCTGTAAGTCACTATTTGGCAAGGCGCACACCGTCATGGCCGAGGGTGGCATTGCCGCATCGATGGGTAACGTCAACAGCAAGGACAATTGGCAGGTTCACTTCCGTGACACCCTTCGCGGTGGGAAATTTCTAAATAACTATCGGATGGCTGAACTACACGCCAAAGAATCTCCTGACCGCGTTTGGGAACTAGAGACATGGGGTGCACTTTTCGACCGCACCCCTGAAGGCAAGATAAGCCAACGGAATTTCGGCGGTCACGAATACCCACGTCTTGCTCACGTAGGCGATCGCACCGGTCTTGAATTGATTCGCACAATGCAGCAGGCGATCGTTTCTTTGCAGCAGAAAGATGCAAAAGAATTCGGTGATGCAGAAGCGAGGATCAAAGTTTTCGCAGAGACCACGATCACCGAGATTATTGTCAATGACGGTGTTGTTGCCGGCGCTCTTGGCTATACCCGCGAATCAGGTCGCTTCATACTCTTCGAAGCACCTGCAGTAATCATTGCGACTGGCGGTATCGGCAAGTCCTTCAAGATCACTAGTAATTCATGGGAGGGCACCGGCGATGGCCAAGCGCTCGCCCTTAAGGCCGGTAGCCGCTTAGTTGATATGGAGTTCATGCAATTCCATCCCACCGGCATGATCTGGCCACCGAGTGTGCGGGGACTACTCGTCACCGAGTCAGTTCGTGGAGATGGCGGGGTATTGACCAACTCTGAAGGCCGTCGATTCATGTTCGACTACATCCCCGCGGTCTTCAAGGAGATGTACGCAGATAATGAAGAAGAAGGCGACCGTTGGTACAAGGACCAAGAGAACAATCGCCGCCCACCTGAACTTCTGCCACGAGACGAGGTTGCACGTGCCATAAACTCAGAGGTCAAAGCTGGTCGCGGCTCACCTCACGGTGGAGTCTTCCTCGATGTCTCAAAACGTCTGCCGGCTGATGTAATCAAGAAGAAGCTTCCATCCATGTGGCATCAGTTCATGGAACTCGCCGACGTTGACATCACCAAGACAGCGATGGAAGTTGGACCCACCGCACACTATGTGATGGGTGGCATTCTCGTTGATCCAGATACTGGGGCTGCAGATAACGTCAATGGGCTTTTCGCAGCGGGCGAAGTTGCCGGGGGATTGCATGGATCCAATCGTCTCGGTGGAAACTCGCTCTCAGACTTACTCGTGTTCGGTCGCCGCGCAGGCGCCGGGGCCGTCGCTTACGTCAATGCTCTCGGTGACGCACGGACGGCCGCACCTGATGCTGAGGTCGAGCGCGCTGTCAAGGAGGCGCTCGCACCGTTCAAGAATGATGGTGGCGAGAATCCGTACACGTTGCATCAAGAATTACAGCAGACCACCAATGATCTAGTCGGCATCATTCGTACTGCGGATGAGCTCCAAGCATCCATTGGCCGTCTTGCCGAACTTAGGTCGAGACTGTCGAAGGTGACCGTCGAAGGGAACATCCAATTTAATCCAGGCTGGCACTTGGCCCTTGACCTCGGAAACATGCTTCTGGTCTCTGAATGCATTGCAAAATCGGCACTGATGCGGGAAGAGTCACGCGGGGGTCATACTCGCGATGATTTCCCGAAGATGAGTAGCGAATGGCGAAAGGTCAATCTGGTCTCGAAAGCCACCGATAGCGGGGTATCTGTTGAGAAGCGACCGCTACCCAAGATGCCACCTGAACTCATTTCACTTTTCGAAATCGATGAGCTCAAGAAGTACCTCACCGAAGAAGAGCTAACCGAACTGAAGGGATCTCACTCATGAGTCGCCAGGTCAAGGTCCGCGTTTGGCGTGGCGATAAGAACGAGGGCGGCCTCAAGGATTTCGACGTTGAGGTGAATGAGGGCGAAGTCGTACTAGACATAATCCATCGGATTCAAGCGACTCAAGCACCAGATCTTGCGGTTCGTTGGAACTGTAAAGCAGGAAAATGTGGTTCGTGCAGTGCAGAGGTGAACGGCCGCCCACGTCTCATGTGCTTGACCCGCATGAACACTTTCGGTCCCGACGAGACGATCACCGTTACGCCACTACGCACCTTTCCCGTGATCCGCGACCTAGTCACGGACGTTTCATTTAACTATAAGAAAGCTCGTGAGATTCCGGCCTTCGAAGGTCCAAAAGGTCTCAAGCTCGGCGAGTACCGGATGTCGCAGGTTGATGTAGAGCGAAGCCAGGAATTCCGTAAGTGCATCGAGTGCTTCCTCTGCCAAGACGTCTGTCACGTCATCCGCGATCACGAGGAGAACAAGGAATCTTTTGCTGGACCTCGCTTCTTCATCCGCTTGGCCGAACTCGACATGCACCCACTAGACACCCTCGACAGGCGCCGGGAGGCTCAGGAAGAGCATGGTCTGGGTTTCTGCAACATCACCAAATGCTGCACCGAAGTCTGCCCAGAACACATTCGAATCACAGATAATGCGATTATCCCAATGAAAGAGCGTGTTGCCGACGTCAAGTATGATCCTGCTCGGTGGCTTGGAAGCAAGATTAGCCGTCGCGAAGAGAGGGATTAGTAATCAGATGAAGCTCGTCCTCCGCTGGATCGTCTTGACGATCTCATTCTGGGCGGTCGATGCGATAGTCCCGGGGATCCATATCTCTGGCGGCGTCAGAACCTATCTTTGGATAGCGCTGGTCTTCGGGCTCATCAATGCAATTCTTGGAAATGTGATCAAAGTTCTCACTTTCCCACTCTCGTTACTTACGTTCGGGCTCTTCTTATTGGTTATCAATGCAGCGATGCTCGCTCTCACTGCCAAATGGACAGCAAGTTTGACGATCGACGGATTCTGGTCTGCTTTCTTTGGCGCCCTCTTGATCTCAATAATCGGTCAACTGCTAGGTCGCTTGATTAAGAAAGCCAAACTCTGAAGAAGCACCGTGGCATCCTCGCGATGGTTGCCGCCGGTGGCATCGCCGGATCGCTTGCGCGCTGGCTCCTTGCCTTGGCAATTCCTACCCTTAACGACGGTTTTCCTTGGGCGACGCTGATCACCAATTACGTAGGATCAATTTTACTTGCGGTGGTGATCGTGATTGTCACTCATCACGAATCGCCGCGCTGGTGGTGGCGTCCGTTATTCGGGACTGGATTCTGCGGGGGTTTCACGACGTACTCGGCGTTTGCCCTTCAAGTTGAGCAACTGCTTAGCGACGGTCGGACCACGACCGCACTTTTCTATGTGGTCGCCTCCCTACTAGGTGGCTTTGCAATTACCGCTGCGGCACTGATTCTCTTTCGTCGTCGTTACCTCATCTGGACTGCGCAATGAGGGGGCTCTTAGTCGCGCTCGGAGCCGGCATCGGGGCACCCGCACGGTATGTTGTCGATCGAGTTGTGCAGAAGATTCATGGTTCTGATTGGCCGCTAGGCACTCTGGCTGTCAATATCATCGGTGCCTTCATTCTCGGGTTGACGGTCGGATCGACTGCCACGACCGCACTACTAGTTGGCACTGGATTTGCTGGTGCCTTCACCACCTGGTCAACCTTCGCTGTTGAATCGATCGCCCTCATCGAGGATCGACGACACCACGTGGCTTGGCTGAGTATCGTCTTTACCGTGCTCCTTGGAATACCGGCCGCGGCCCTCGGACGCCTACTGGTTTCGTGATGGATGCCATCGTTATCGGTGCTGGAGTAGTAGGTGCCGCCTGCGCGCTAGCACTGAGCGATGCCGGTTTGAAAGTGCTTGTGATCGATCGCTCGACGATTAGTTCTGGCACGACTGGCGCTGGCGAAGGAAACATTCTCATTTCAGACAAGGAACCAGGACCCGAAATGGTTCTCGCACAGCGCTCACGTGATGCCTGGTTTGAACTTTCGGATCGAATCGGCGGTGGGTTTGAACTCGAGGCTAAAGGCGGTCTCGTCATCTCACGAAGTGACGCAGGTGTGGCAAAACTTCGCCGCTTTGCCGACGATCAAAGAAGCAGCGGTGTCAAGGCATTCGAACTTGGGGCACTTGAATTACATGAACTCGAACCTCATCTAGCAGCCGGCATCTCCTTTGGAATTCACTACCCGCAAGATGCCCAGTGCCAGCCGATGCTGGCCGCAGCCCAGATGCTAAGAGTTATGCGACAAGCCGGTGGAACAGTGCGCGAGCGAGAAATGGTGGTTGCAATCTCGCGCATTGGAAACGAGTTGACGGTGCGTACTAGTACTGGTCTCTACACTGCACCCGTTGTCATAAATGCGACCGGAACTTGGGCTGGCGAGATCGCCCGCTTAGCTGGCTCAGATCTTCCGATCGCGCCACGACGCGGTTTCGTCTTAGTCACCGCGCCAGCGCCAGAATTAGTGCAACGGAAGGTCTACGACTCTGATTACCTAGCCGATGTGGCAAGTGACGATGGAGGCCTCCAATCGAGTGCCGTTATCGAGAGCACTAAGAGTGGAACTATCTTGATTGGCGCGAGCCGCGAGCTAATCGGCTTTGATGGAAGCCTTGATGTCGAAATCTTGCGACGACTAGCCAGACAAGCGATCTCTCTCTTTCCACTTCTCGCCAAAGTTGATCTACTTCGCACTTATTTGGGTTTCCGCCCATACGCTCCCGACCATTTGCCAGTCATCGGCGAGGATGGCCAAGTGCCAGGGCTTTATCATGCGGCTGGGCATGAAGGCGCAGGAATTGGTTTAGCGCAAGGTACCGGTGAATTGATTTGCGCAGCGGTAACTCAGCAAACTCCATTCATGGATCCGACACCTTTTTCGCCTGCGCGATTCGATGGTGATTCATGACCAAGATTCGAGTGATTCTAAACGGTAGAATCATTGATGCGACTGAAGGCCAGAGCGTTGGTGCATTTCTACTCGAACAGGATGAACGGATAACACGCACCACTCGCTTCGATGAGAAGCCGCGCGGCATGTTCTGTGGAATTGGAATCTGTTTCGATTGCTTGATCACGATCAATGGAGCCACAAACCAGCGGGCGTGTCTTACCAGCGTCGAAAATGGTATGTCGATCCAAACTCAGCACGGCGCAGGGACGCTTCAATGAGCCGTGCCATCACCGAGCAAGTAGTTGTGATTGGAGCAGGTCCCGCCGGGCTTGCCGCCGCCACTGCTCTGATCAAAGCAGGTGCCCGGGTACTGCTTGTTGATGCGGGCGAGCGACCTGGTGGACAGTACTGGCGTCATAGCGCGGGATCGGCGCTCGCGGCCAAACACGAAGAACTACGAATAATCGCACACCCCAATGTTGAATATCTGGCAAGGACCAATGTGTGGGCTGCCACTTATCGCGAAGGTGTCTCAACCCTTCATTTACTCCTCGACCGGAAAGAGGAACGCGAAGTAAATACGCGTGCACTCATTCTGGCTACCGGTGCCTATGATCGATCACTTCCGTTCCCTGGTTGGGACCTGCCTGGCGTGATGACGACCGGCGGAGTCCAAGCACTCCTGAAGGGTCAAAAAAGGCTTGCCGGTAAGGAGTTTGTGGTCGCCGGTACTGGTCCATTTCTCTTACCCGTAGCGATCGGTCTGATCATGGCTGGTGTCGAGGTCAAGGCGATCGTCGAAGCAAGTCGCCCCACCGCTTGGGCCACAAAGTTGAACGCGCTGAAACAGAATGGTGGAAAATTAAACGACTTTGTTAAGTTTCAAAAGATCATCAGGAAAGCCAAGGTCAAAGTGCACTACGGCAGCGCGATCATTGCGGCGCACGGCACCAATGGGGTCGAGCGGGTAACCCTGGCAAAGATCGATCGCAAATTTAAGGTGAAGCCTGGCTCGGAAACCAAAATCGCTTGCGATGTGCTGACTGTCGGTTGGGGTTTCACGCCAGATCTATCGGTTGCTTCTGCACTTGGTTGCAATACTCGGCTCGAGCCGCGGGATGGCTCACTCGTTGTTGACGTCGACGAGCGCCAGGCAACTTCGCTGCCAGGTGTTTATGCGGCGGGAGAGGCCGCCGGTATCGGTGGCTCCGCGTTGGCGCTTACCACGGGACGAATTGCAGCATCGAGCTTGGCCCATTCGCTCGGCTTGGTCGACTCAACCAATTTCGCATCGTCGTTAACCGAGTTGGTAGAGAAACGGAGGAAGCAACAGGTCTTTGCGAATGCTCTCCTAGAGATTTACCGAGTCGCAGATGGCTGGATGACTTGGCAAGAGGAATCGACGATTCTCTGTCGCTGCGAGGAAGTCAGTGTTGGCGATCTGCGAGAAGCCATCACAGAACTCGGCGTTACCGATAGCAAGAGCGCCAAATCACTGACACGTGTTGGGATGGGCATGTGCCAAGGCAGAGTGTGCAGTCAGGCCGTCGCGGAATTCGTTGCCAAAGAATGCAACCGCAAGGTCAGCCTGAAAGACCTGCAGAGTGGAGCCAAACGCCCAGTAATTACGCCGATTCCACTTGGACTTTTGGCTAGTGGAACCAACGGAGCTGATGGGATAGACGGCTAGAATCCGAGCAGGTTTGCCATCCAGCGTTCTATCTCATCTGGATGACGTGGTAATTTCTCGGTGAGCAACCGGCATCCATCTTCGGTGACGACGACGTCGTCCTCGATTCGAATGCCGATCCCGCGAAGTTCCTCGGGAAGCAGTAAGTCATCAGGTTGCAAATAAAGACCGGGTTCAACGGTCAGCACCTGCCCAGCTTCTAGGACACCATCAAGATATTGGTCAGCGCGCGCTTGGGCGCAATCGTGGACATCGAGTCCAAGCATGTGGCCGGTTGAACAGAGCGTCCATCTGCGATGTAACCCAGATTCAGGATCCATTGATTCTTCGGCACTAATCGGAAGAACTCCCCACTCCTCTAAGCCTTTAGCGATTACCTCTTGTGCCGCTCTGTGGAAATCACGGAATTTGGCGCCAGGTCTGATCATTGCGATTGCTGCTTGTTGAGCCTGGTATACCAGCAGATAAATTTTGCGCTGTGCCTCAGTGAATTTTCCGCCGACCGGCAGGGTGCGCGTTACGTCAGATGTGTAGAGCGATTCCATCTCTACGCCGGCATCAAGGAGTAGAAGGTCGCCATCGTTGACTTCGCCATCGTTGCGAATCCAGTGGAGAACGCAGGCATGTGCACCAGAGGCTGCGATCGTGTCGTAGCCCAGATCGTTTCCGGCAAGCCTGGCCCGTGCATAGAAAGCACCTTCGACGACTCGCTCACCACGCGCTTCTTTGATAGCAGCAGGGAAAGATTTTACGGCATCTTCAAAGCCGAGAATCGTTGCATCGACGGCTGCCTGCAGCTCGGCGAGTTCGTATTCGTCTTTGATCAGGCGTGCCGCGCTAAGTACGGAGAGAAAGTCATTCTCGCCGTCAGACACGGGCACTAAGGCATCGATCTTTGGATCTTGGCCCCGTACGACTAACGAGGCCGTGCCATCACCGAGCAGGGCAGCCAGGTCGTCGATGTGGTGAATCTCGAGCCCATAACGGGCATGTGCTTCAGCTACCGTGGGGCTGCGACCAACCCAGAATTCACCGAACCTGCGATCGCGGAAGAACTCGTCGGTATCTCTAGGCGAACGCGGGTGTAAGTAGAGCCGTGCTTCATGACCATCTTTGGTTGGCTCTAAAACCAAGACAGTCTCCGATACCGCCTCGCTGCCGGGGATGCCGGTGAGCCAAGCAAAAGCTGAGTGCGGCCTGAACCGGTAGTCAGAATCATTGGCTCGGACCTTTAAGGCACCGGCCGGGACGATCAATCGAATCCCGTCGTACTGCGCGGAAATACTCGCCCGACGAGCTGCAGCCCAAGGCACAACAGCGTGCGGCATGAGACCTCTGTGCTCGGTCTCCGCCCAACCGCCTTTCATAAACTCCGAAAGACGGGCGCTCACGGGCAGATCGTGGGAACCGATATTAAGTTTTCTAGTCATTACTCTCCCGGAGTTACTCTTCTGAGGAGTTCAATTTACGCCGCTTTGCAGAGTGGCGTATGGATTGCCCGAAATGGCTTTAGCGCAATCGTTAAGCGTGCAGTCTCTTGCGGAATCTGTCGAGCAGAAGAAAATCCTGACGGTCCATCCGGCTCTGGCTCTGGCACTGGCACTCTGGTTACCCCAAGCCATTCCTAGCAATCCAGAGGCCACCCCACCCATTTGACTTACCCTGGCAGTAATATATTACTCTTTGAGAATGAAACCTTGGCAGGGAGTCCTCACCGCAACCGCCACCCCGTTCACCGCTGAGTTGGCCGTCGATTTCGATCGGTACCAAGAGCACATCTCCTGGTTGGCGGCAAATGGCACCCACGGTGTCGTAGTCAATGGCTCGCTGGGCGAATATCAGGTGCTAACGGAAGCTGAAAGGGGTCAACTGGTCAAGGCCGCGATCGAGGCGGCGCCCGTCGGTTTCAACGTCGTTTCCGGCGTCGGTGCCTATGGCGCGACCGAGTCAAGGCGTTGGGCCGAGCATGCGGCGAGCCTGGGTGCCAAAACAGTGATGTGCCTGCCACCGAATGCCTATCGGGCAAATGACGACGAGGTCCTAGCCCACTTCAAGGAGGTAGGCAGGGTTGGCATTCCGATAATCGCATATAACAATCCATTTGATACGAGAGTCGATCTGACTGCTCCGCTCCTCGCTCGTATCGCCGACGAAGTGCCAAACGTAGTGGCAGTCAAAGAGTTCACTGGTGATGTGCGCCGGGTCTGGCAGATTCACCAAAGTGCACCGAGACTGGATGTGCTCGTCGGTGCTGATGATGTTCTTCTAGAACTTGCAACCGGTGGCATCTCTGGTTGGGTTGCCGGTTTTCCTAACGCGCTGCCACGCGAATCAGTTGACTTATACAACCTCGCCATTGCCGGGGAATTCGTCGAAGCACGTGAGGCGTACGCTGCGGTTCATGATCTCTTCAGTTGGGACGCACGTAAGGAATTTATCCAAGCAATCAAACTCACGATGGATCTGGTTGGACGTTACGGCGGCCCAACACGTCTGCCTCGCCTTCCACTCCCAATCGCCGACGAGAAGCAGTGCCGGATTGATATCGCCCGCGCACTCGCCTTTTATGGACGGTAAAAGTGTCTAGCGTCACTCGCGTGATTCATACGGTCGAATCGCACACCGAGGGCATGCCGACCCGGGTAGTTGTCGGCGGCGTAGGTGTGATTCCCGGCCAGACGATGTTTGAGCGACGCGCCTACTTCATGGAACACATGGATGATCTGCGCACACTTCTTATGTATGAACCACGTGGGCACTCAGCGATGAGCGGTGCCATCCTGCAACCGCCCACTCGACCCGACGCTGATTGGGGGGTTCTCTTTATCGAAGTCTCTGGCTGCCTGCCAATGTGTGGTCATGGCACGATCGGAGTTGCCACAGTCTTGGTAGAGACCGGAATGGTAGAAGTTGTTGAACCAGTAACGAGGGTCCGCCTTGATACGCCCGCTGGTCTAGTCGTCGTCGATGTTGCGGTCGCTAATGGAAAAGCGCTGAACGTCACGCTTACGAATGTGCCATCTTTCTCCTATGCACTAGACCAATTTGTCGACGTGCCGGGCTACGGAAAGATCGAATACGACATCGCGTATGGCGGGAATTTCTATGCGATTGTGCCAGTCGAGAGAGTTGGTCTAGCTATTGCACCAGAGAATGGTGCGAAATTACTTGCTGCGGGACTTGCGATTTCAAACGCAATCAATGAACAGAACCGCCCTGTTCATCCCGAAAATCCTGAGATTGCAATCTGCCATCATGTCGATTTCATTGAGCAAGGAAGTAAGGGTCCGCTCCATTGGCGCAATGCGATGGCGATTCACCCCGGTTGGTTCGATCGGTCACCCTGTGGTACCGGCACCAGTGCGCGTCTTGCCCAGATGGCTGCCCGCGGTCAATTCGATGATGGCGATGTGCTAGAAAACGAGTCTTGGATCGGCTCACGTTTTTCTGGACGCATTGTCGGCCGTGCCAAGGTTGGCGACTTCGATGCGATTATTCCGGCGATCACTGGACGCGCTTGGATCATGGGGACCGCACAGTGGCGCCTTGATCCAACCGATCCATTCCCAGCAGGATTTCTGGCTTAGAGAGGCATGACGTGACCACACGAATCATCAGTACTAGTCCACAAGATCCAAGTGATGTGATTCTTGACGCAGACATTTCTACTCCTGCGCAAGTGGTCGCGGCGGTAGTAGCGGCTCGTAGTGCGCAGAAGGAGTGGGCCAGCAGTGCCTTCTTCAGAGCCAACGCACTACGTGAGAGTGCAAATGCACTAAGAACCAAGAGCGTCGAGGCAGCAGCACTTATCGTGCGCGAGGTTGGCAAACCGATCGTTGAGGCGAGAGGCGAAGTCGCTCGAGCGATCGCGATTCTCGATTACTACGCACAGGCTGCACTCGACCCGATTGGCGAAGTGATCCCGCCATCAGTGCCCGGTCTGTTGCTTGCTTCGCGTCAGGCACACGGGGTTGCCGGATTGATCACCCCATGGAATTTTCCGATTGCAATCCCGATCTGGAAGGCAGCCCCCGCGCTCGCGATGGGCAATACGGTAGTTATCAAGCCGAGTGAATATGCGATTGGTTGCGCGCGTTTTCTTGAAGAGATTCTTGCGACAACCCTTCCCGCCCACATATTTACCGTGCTGCCAGGACTAGCCGAGACCGGGCAAGCCGTTATCGCAAATTCAGACGTCGTCTCTTTCACTGGTTCGGTTCTGGTCGGGGGCAGCGTCGTTGCCGCTGCTGCTGGACGAGGAATTCCGGTGCAGGCTGAGATGGGCGGACAGAACCCAGGGATCGTTCTTCCCGACGCTGATCTTCAACTCGCATCTACCCATCTGGCCCAGGCCGCAATGGGTTTTGCCGGACAGAAGTGCACAGCAACCAGGCGGATCATCGTGGTAGGTGGTCAGGCTCGGGTTGACGAAGTTAGCGGTGCGCTCGTCGCAGCGGTTGAGAATCTAGTCCCTGAAGATCCAAGCCAGGAAGGTGTCCTGGTTGGACCACTGATTCATTCCGTAGCCCGCGAGACTTTTCTTTCCGCGGCGAAGCAGGCGATAGATGCCGGTGGAAAATTGCTTACTGGTGGCCAATCGTTGGACCGTGATGGATGGTATGCCAAGCCAGCACTCATTACGGGGCTTGCGCCAGATCATAACTTGATGATGGAAGAGACCTTCGCACCATTTGCCTCGATTGTTGGCGCCAAGGATGTTGCTACCGCAATCGAATTAGGAAATTCGGTCCGATTTGGCCTGACTGCAAGTGTGCACGGCCGTGATCTTGAAGCGCTACTTCGCATCGCCCGTGAATTGAAGACCGGAATGGTAAAGATCAATACCCCAACTGCTGGCGTCGACTTTCATGCGCCATTTGGCGGGACCAAGGATTCTTCATATGGGGCGCGAGAGCAAGGAAAAGATGCGCTTCGCTTTTACTCAGTAACTCGCACGATCACCATCGGCGCGGGCAGCAGAATTTTCGAATAGCGAATCGAGACAGTCATGAATGCAAACACTCAAGTGCCAACGCCGATTAACGAACCAGTTCGCCTCTATGAACCCGGCGCCCACGAGACAGTGGCTCTGGTCAATGAGTTTCATGCGATGCGCGCTAGCAAGCGCGAAATCCCTTTAGTAATCAATGGAATAAAGAGGAAAGGCCATGGAAAGCCGTTCAACATCGTTGAGCCACATAATCACAAGCACGTGCTTGCAGTTTCACAGGGTGCATCTGAAACAGATGTAGTAGATGCGATAGCGGCCGCAAAGGCTGCAGCACCGGCGTGGCGTGATCTCCCGTTTGATGAACGAGCGGCAGTCTTCCTCAAGGCAGCGGATTTACTTGCTGGTCCCTGGCGCAACAGGATGTTGGCGGCCACGATGCTTGGGCAATCGAAGACTTGTTACCAGGCGGAGATCGATGGTGCTTGCGAGTTGATTGATTTCTGGAGGTTCAACGTCTACTTCGCTCATAAAATCATGAGTGACCAACCGATCTCTTCGCCTGGCATTTGGAATCGTAGCGAATATCGTTCGCTCGAAGGTTTCGTCTACGCGATCACCCCATTCAACTTCACGGCAATCGGTGGCAATTTACCGACCGCTCCTGCGCTGATGGGTAACACTGTCATTTGGAAGCCGGCGCATACTCAAATGCTCGCTGCATCGATCACCATGGAGTTGTTACAGGCCGCTGGGCTGCCTGATGGTGTCATCAACTTGGTGTCAGGTGAGGCCTCTGTGATTTCCGACGTTGTGCTTGCCGACTCTGATCTTGCCGGCATTCACTTCACCGGTTCGACCGCGGTCTTCCAGAAGATTTGGGCAACTGTTGGAAACAACATTCACAACTACCGCACTTACCCGCGGTTGGTCGGAGAGACCGGCGGCAAAGATTTCATCTTCGCCCACCCGAGCGCGGATATCGATGTCTTACGTACCGCGATCATTCGGGGCGCCTATGAATATCAGGGGCAGAAATGCTCAGCCGCGTCTCGCGCCTACGTGCCAGCCTCGCTCTGGGCGCGGATGAAGGACGGACTTGTCTCGGCGATCAACGAACTCACCGTCGGAGATGTCTCTGACTTCAGCAATTTCATGGGCGCAGTTATCGACGAACCTGCCTTCGCGCGATTGCGGTCGGTTCTAGAGATGGCGGCGCGAGATCCAAAGATCGAGGTGTTGGCCGGTGGCACATGTGACGATTCCGTCGGCTTCTTCGTCAGGCCAACGCTCGTAACCTGCACCGACCCAACACACGAAGTTTTTACTATTGAGTACTTCGGTCCATTTTTAGCCGTCTATGTATACGCAGATAGTGAGTTCGAGAACGTCCTCAAACAGATGGAGTCTGTTGCCTCTTATGCCCTTACCGGCGCCTTCATCGCGACTGATCGTGCCGCGATTAACCACGCTTCAAACGTTCTACGATTTGCCGCTGGCAATTTCTACATCAACGACAAACCAACTGGCGCGGTCGTCGGGCAGCAGCCATTCGGTGGCGCTCGTGGCTCTGGCACCAACGATAAAGCCGGCTCAGCGCAGAACTTGCTCCGCTGGGTTAGCGCTCGGTCGATCAAAGAGACCCTCGTACCCCCGGCTAACCACTTGCATCCACATCAAGGGTTGTAAGAGATCTAGATGCCATTGGTTGGTGATAGTCAATCAACGCTTAGAGAGCGGGTAGTGGCAGAAGTACGCGCTTCGATCATTGCTGGTCATATGGCACCAGGGGAGGTTTACTCGGCGCCGCTTATCGCCGCGCTCTATGAAGTATCGGTGACCCCAGTGCGCGAGGCACTCCTTGACCTGGTGAAGGAAGGCCTTCTCACGCCGGTGCGGAACAAAGGCTTCCGAGTTGTTGAGCCATCCGACAAGGATCTCGATGAGATCGCAATGGTGCGAGATCTACTTGAGCCAGCGGCCGTGGCGCAAGTTGCTCGGAGTGCCACGAGCGAGCAGTTGGTTCAATTGCGGGCTCTTGCTGCGGAGATCGCCCGATATGCAAAACAAGGGTCAATCGAGGAGTACCTGCAGGCCGATCGGAATTTTCATCTTGCCGTAATTGGGGCGACCGGAAACTCTCGCCTGGTGGAAATCATCGCCAGGCTGCGAGGCCAAGCCCGGCTCTTTGGTCTGCAGAAGATCGCCGAAGCAGGCCAACTCGAAGCGAGTAGCGGAGACCACGACGACCTCTTGGCCGCGATTGAGCGTCGCGATCCTCATCGCGCCGAGGAGATCATGCGCGCCCACCTTGGCCATGTCCGCACCGATTGGCGTTAACTGGGATCAATCAGGACGACCTCATGGACCATACCAATAACTCAGAATAACGGTAACTAATTCCGAGTTATAGGCAATAACTCGGAATAACAGTAGACTTACTCTGAGTTATGGAGGCATTGGATGGCATCTCGGCAGCGAAGTAGAACGCACAGGGAGATTGATCCGGATGTCGGATGGCCAGCTTGCGGCAGAAAAACCCAGGCTTGGAGACAGACCACCCGAGGTGGCACACGCGATGATCGAATGCTGCGAGAGATCACAGTCGTTATCCCGCCGTTTATCGCGGACCGACTTGTCCCAATTGACGCTGCGCTAGCAACGGACATGGAACTGGCTATGCGCGAGATCGCTGCGCTCGATACAGCCCAAGGAGAAACGCTTGATGCATTGGGTGTCCTCCTGCTTCGCACAGAGTCAGTGGCATCATCCAAAATCGAAAACGTGCAGGCAAGCTTGGAAGATTATGCACGTGCTCTATACGGGATAAAGACAAATAAATCAGCAGTGTCGATGGTCGCAGCCACTCAAGCATTAAAGATAATGATCGATAATGTGGGACGAACTAAACGAATCGAAATCGAGACCATCACAACCTCACATGCAATGCTCATGGCCGATGCAGAAAACGAAAGAGAATATGCGGGGCGCCTGCGAGACATGCAGAACTGGGTCGGAGGAAGTCACTACTCGCCTCGTGGAGCCCTTTACATTCCACCGCCACCAGAGACAGTTCAAGGCTTCATGACTGACCTTATTGTCTTCTCAAACAGAAATGACATTCCGGTTTTGGCCCAGGCTGCTGTTGCACATGCACAGTTTGAGTCGATACACCCATTCACAGATGGCAATGGCCGTATCGGCCGTGCGCTTATCAACACGATTCTCCGACGCAGAGGTGCGACAAGTCGAGTAGTAGTTCCGCTGGCATCCGCATTGGTTGCCCATCGAGATCGCTACTTTGATTTACTGGGAGATTATCGAGATGGTGACCCAAGATCAATGGTCGCTTCGTTTGCGATATCTTCACGCATCGCCGCCGCTGAGTCGAGGCTGACGGCAAGCCGACTGAATGAGATACCCAAAGAATGGCGCGGCATGGTGGGCAGAGTTCGAACTGAAAGCATCACGGACAAGTTACTCACCCTATTGTTGCGGAAACCGATCGTGTCAGCCGAGGAGCTGCTCTCGATTTTTAATGCGCCACCGAGCAGTATTTACACTGCAATAGTTCGCCTGCAGTCAGTGGGAGTGTTACGACCGTTGACCGATAGGAAGCGGAATCAGGTTTGGGGTGCGGGTTTGGTTCTTGACGAACTAGACGATCTGGGGATGCGTATTGCTAGAGCAGCCCACTAACCTCACTATCGCCGACGGAAGTATGAACTGTTTAAACTTGCGGACCGGAGCATCGGTTTACGACACTTGTCTTGACGGCAGTTTTCGCATCATCCCCGACCAAGCGGGTCTGATTGGTCTTCGTTAGAGCGTACCCACGGCTTCGACTAGGCGGTCAACATCGGAAGGAGTGTTGTAATGCACGATGCCCGCGCGTACTGCACTTCCGCTATCGCGAATACCTTACGCGGCAGTGGCTTCCCAAGCGTAGTTGTGGCCATGAACATCCGTTGGCCTTCGCTCTTCTGTTGCGCTGCCGCTGCGCTGCCGCTGCGCTCATTGATTGCAGAATCCGCTAGCGTCGCGAACCAGTTGCACTGTCGTCGAGTGAAGCAAGGTGATCGACCGCGGCCGTGATGCCAGCCAAGTTGGCACCGAGTGCATGCATATCGATTGGCAAGAGTTCGCGACATTCGATAAGTCACACTCGTCGAACTCGGCGCGAAGAAGACTCCGCTTGGTTCACCACCGACGAGGTCGGAGATTGCGGTTTGTGCCTCAGCGATCACCTCGAGCACTCCTACTGGTAGCTGGGTTTCGGCTGGCTATCGAGCCAGACGCGATTTCCGGCGGGTGCTGGATACTGGATGCGAATCGAGGCTGGGCCGAAGGCCAGAGCCAAACCTCAGAGTTCTGTTTTGCCCCAATCTCTGCGCGGGCAGTAACCTGACCCTGGCTTGGAGGCGTCGCCTAGTCCGGTCTATGGCGCCGCACTGCTAATGCGGTTTGGGTCAAAAGCCCATCGAGAGTTCAAATCTCTCCGCCTCCGCCATTTCTTTTGCCGAGCGGCGGCTCCACTCACCCCGAGATGGACAGAATTCGGAGTCGTCGCCATCTTATGAATCAGCGCTCAAACCAATAACAGATTCCATTCAAATCTATCGACTGGGAGCTTAAAAGCAGGTTATTGCGCGGTTATGCGCAACCGACTCTATTGTACACCAAGATGTACAACTTCTTGTCAGAAAGGTGTAGTATGTCGGTCATGACACGGAGCATTATTGAGGTTCTACCAACTAGTGAAGCACGATCCCTACTCTCTTCCACCGTGATGCGTTTCCGGCAAGAGGGCATTGCCTCCGCCCCGCTCCTATTCGGTAGCCACCGAAAGCCCGAAGGTGTGGTGCTACCGTTCGAATTATTTGAACGGCTTCTGCCAGAAATTGACAACATCTTGTTAGCGGAGTTGGTCCGTGAGCGCATCAACGATGGGTCTGCAACTAAACCATTTGAACAACTGGTTACGGAGCTCGGGTTCAACCTTTCCGATTTCGAGTAACCGGTGCGAAAACCACTCCCGCGCAAGTATCACGATAAATTTGCCGACGACGTAAAGGCCCTGCCAACAGAGAATTTGCAGAGGCGTGCATTACATATCATCACCGACGTATCAAAAGGAACCCTCGAAGGTAAGCCCCTGGAAGAACATTCTGCGGTCGGTGATCTTAGTGATTGCAGGAAGATCTACTTCGACGAACGTGATGACATCGCCCCTCGGTACCGGCTGGTGTATCGCCTCCTTCCAAACGAAGTACAGGCAGTATGTGTAGAGGGCATTACTGTCGGTCAACGTAAGGCTCTGGCGGTATATGTCGAAGCCGCCAGAAGGCTAGGTCGATTTGTGGAAGATGAGTAGTTTCTATCATCGGAGAGGTTCACGAGACGACAGATCCTCCGCCGAGACAGCGAGTTGGTATAAGAATCAGTAGTCCCCACATTGGGTTCCAGTGCGGGTTCCAACTTGAGATGATGTTGTCATGACTGTGCGCATTAGCAACGCTGCTGGAACGTCAAGACTATTGCGGGTGCGGATTAGTGTCGTCGGGAGTGAACCCGAAATCTGGAGGCTCATAGAGGTGGGTTCCTCGCTCACACTCGACAGGGTCCACGAGGTCATTCAGCGGGTGATTGGGTGGCGAGACTGCCATCTGCACTCCTTCACGGACACCGATCCTTACAAACAACTACCCAATCGTGATGGGCAGGGCTCTGCACCTCGACGGTGGTTCACCCAGAACTCACTGGACGACGATCTCGAAGGCCTCCTTGAGACGGAATGGACCCTAGGTCAGGTGCTGACCGAGAGCAGCGGGCCGCTGTTTTATGAATACGACTTCGGAGACGGGTGGATTCATCGTCTCGAATTGCTCGAGGTCATCCCTGCGGCAACAGGCGATCCAATGGCCAGAGCCATCCAGGCTGAACGTCGCGGACCACTAGAGGATTCGGGCGGTACTGGCGGGTATAGGGAACTGCTTGATGCTCTGGGCGATCCTGCGCATGAAAGACATGACGAACTTTCGCAGTGGGTTGCTGGCACGCTCGGACCCTGGCAGTTGTTCGATCCTGACGTAGTGGACGTCGATGAGATCAATCGAGAACTGGACCGATTTTTTTCCACCCCCGATGACGGCAGCCAGAGTGCCGCACCGGTGTCGTTCCTGGATGAGTTGATAAGGAGCCGAATGCCTCCGGGGCTCCAGCGAGAGTTTCGTTCCTATCTAAAGGCCGCAGACATTCGGGGAGCAATCGTGATCGACGCGGCTGTCGCAGAGCGAATGGTTGCTCCTTTCCTGTGGCTGATCCGCCGGATCGGCGTCGATGGTCTGCAACTCACGTCCGTCGGTTGGTTACCGCCAGTGGTAGTCAGCGATGCCATGAGAGATCTGGGCTGGGCCTCGCGGTGGATCGGCGCATTCAACCGTGAGAATCAGACGCTGCCAATTCTGCTCCTCCGCGAAAATGCGCAACGGCTTGGTCTCGTCCGCAAGTTGAAGGGCAGATTGGTCCTTGGCGCCGAGGCGAAGAAGTTGCTCGACGACCCGGTCGGTCTCTGGTTCTTGCTCGCGCGTTCGTTCGCGCGTCGCCATCAACATGACTATGAGCAAGCCGCTGCACTTCTTCTCGCACTCGAGGTCACCGCTGGGAAGCGGGAAGGCAGACGCGAATATTTGCGGCCGGTCTCGTTCGGACTCTCCGCACTAGGTTGGACGACTTCCACTGGTTGGGATCTTCCGACTGAGGTCGTCGCCGACCTTATCAAGCAGAGCTGGGATGTCTTGTTTGATCTCGGCGTATTCGTCAACGACGGGCGTCGACACGAGGTGATCGGAGTTACCCCGGAGGGACGGACATTCGCGCGCGCCGTCTTGCAGGCATAACCGTGCTTCCTGGCAGTAAGCCGCGAGAGTCTGGTTAAGACTTCTCGCCCCAATTCACGTTCTGCGGAATCTGCGGCCTCTTCGACAGCTTGGCAGCGAGGAGACGGGGTATTACGACGCTCGGCCCGTAACTGGGTCGCAGCAGTTCTGCCGAGCGGTGGCGTCGCTCACCCCGAGTGGTGGCGTCGCTCACCTAGGTTGTCTGACCGCCGTGTTACTAACCGCACTTCTGATCTGGCTCAATTTGCGTTCAATTCAATCACCCTGGGTAGTAAGTTCGCTGATTGTGAACTATCGCATCGCAATCGTTGGTGCAGGTCCTGCCGGTTATTTCACGGCCCAGGCCCTCCTTAATCAGAGCGAGACCCAAGTTGAAGTGGATCTCTACGAACGACTTCCAACTCCGTGGGGCCTCGTGCGAAGCGGAGTCGCGCCAGACCATCCGAAGATCAAAAGCGTCGCGAAAGTTTTCGAAAAGATAAGCGACGATCCGCGCTTCCGACTGATCGCCAACGTTGAACTCGGCAACGACGTAACCCTTGATGAATTGCGAGCCAATTACGACGCCGTCGTCCTCTCGATAGGTGCTGACCTCGGAAGAGCTCTCAACATACCTGGCGAATCACTTCGCGGATCGCTCTCTTCTGCAGAGTTCGTTCCTTGGTACAACGGTCATCCAGATTATGTCGACGTCGACGTGCCGTTGGACGTTGAACGTGCGGTTGTAATCGGCGCAGGAAATGTTGCGATGGACGTTGCCCGTATTCTTGCCGTTGATGTTGACGAGTTGGCAAAGACCGACATTGCCGATCATGCACTTGACTCGCTGCGCAAAAGCAAGGTAAAAGAAGCGATCATCTGCGCAAGGCGTGGGCCAGAGCACGCCGCATTCACTGCGGGCGAATTGCGTGACCTGCTCGACCTCGAGGCAACTGATGCCGTCATCGACGCAGAGGCGATCACTGCCGCGCTAGCACGGACCGCCACGTGGCCTGAAGTGCCAAAAGATGTTCGGCAGAACCTCGAAGCGTTTAAAACGATCTCTGAAACTCCAACCAAGGGACGAGCAAAACGAATCGAAATTCGTTTCTTCCTTGCGCCCCGCGAGATCCAGGGCAGCGATCGCGTTGAGGCGATTGTGCTTGGAGTTAATGCGATTGTTGATGGTGAAATCAAAGACACTGGCGAAAGCATCACTATTCCTTGTGGTCTCGTGGTGAGCGCGGTTGGTTATACAACAAAGGGAATTGCTGGTTTGGAATTCGTCAAAGGCGCAATTAAAAATGAAGAGGGCCGTGTACTCGACGGATCCGGCAAACCGATCGAAGGACTCTACTGCGTCGGCTGGGCGAAGCGTGGACCTAGCGGAGTTATCGGCACCAACAAACACGACGCCAGTGATGTAGTAGAGAAACTGCTCGCCGACATTACGGTTCACACGGCAAGAGGCGGCAACACTGATTTGGTTGAGGTTCTCACTGGTCGCGGCGTCACTGTCGTCAACCTTGCCCAATGGCGCAAGATCAATGAGGCTGAAATAGCCGCAGATGAAACGTCAGGACGACCACGCATTAAACTCGTGAAGACTGATGACATGCTTCGCGTCGGAGGTCTTCGTGGCTAACATCTTGGAAACACCGATTGGAATTATCGGCGGCACTGGCGACCAAGGTCGAGGTCTGGCTTACCGTTTTGCAACCGTCGGGCTCGAAGTTCTAATTGGCTCACGTAATGCAGATCGAGCGAATGAGATAGCGGCAGAGTATGCCCTGCCCAATCTGCGCGGTGCAGACAATGCCAGCGTCGCTGCTGCTTGCGCCATCGTCATCATCGCAGTCCCGTGGGCTGGACATGAAGCCATAGTGAAGGAACTGGAACCGTATCTACGGGGAAAGATCGTCGTGGATTGCGTCAACCCGCTCGGCTTCGACGAGAAGGGCGCGTACGCACTCAAAGTCGCTGAAGGGAGTGCATGTGAACAGGCACAGGCGCTTCTGCCAGAGAGTACGGTCGTCGGCGCATTTCACAATGTGAGCTCAGTAGTTCTACTCAACCCTGAAGTCACCGAATTAGCGATCGACGTACTCGTACTCGGTGACGATCGTGCCGCGACCGACCAGGTGCAGGCGCTCGCAGAGTCATTGCCAGGCGTTCGAGGTATTTACGGCGGCCGACTCCGCAATGCGAGCCAGATCGAAGCCTTCACGGCCAACCTCATCTCGATTAATCGTCGCTACAAGGCCCATTCATCGTTGCGGATCACGCTCTAAGGCGCTGATTCTGAGCATAAAACGCGGGTTTGGGTGGGTTCGTCTGAGCCGGTAGAGTTTCCCCTTGTTCCACCAGCGCCCGTAGCTCAACGGATAGAGCATCTGACTACGGATCAGAAGGTTAGGGGTTCGAATCCCTTCGGGCGCGCCAGTCCATGATGAAACTGGGCACTTCTTCCGTTGAGATTGATTTGGTTCTTTGAACTGCTTCCACCAGTGCTAAATGCCGCCCTTTGATGGTTGCTTGGTCTTTATTGACGACGATTTCATCGACCAAGATATTTAGGTAGCTCTTGGCAAAGGGTGAGGTTGGGTCTTTGAGTTTTTCTCTAAGTACTTGTCCGAAGATTTCCACTTGACCGGCCTTGAACATTTTGGCAGGTGGCGCCGCAGGTTCGCGGCGCACGCGAGCCAGTTCGATGAACAGGGCTTCGCGTGCTGCCTTCAACCCTTGCGCTCGCCTGGCTGTCAGGTCATCAAGGGTGATCGTGCCGGTTTCTATCGCTTCCAACAGTCGCATTTGGCGAGCTTCGGTCAGTTTGATCTGCCGATTGATCTCATTCACGCGCTCTTGCTGCTGGCTTCGTGAGTCTTTGAAACTGACCTGAAGTTCACTCATCAACTTATTCAGATGGTCAGGGGCGAGAACCTTCTCTGTGAGTTGGTTCAAGACCAGCGCATCAACCTTGGTCATGGAAAGACTCACACTCTTGCAGGCATAGTTTCCAAGGCTTTGACGCCTAGTGCACTTGTAGTACTTATAGCGGCCTCCCTTGCCCGTTGTGATGGTCATAGAGGAGCCACAGGCGCACTTGAGAAGCCCTGTGAGCAGGGTGGGGGAGTTGATGATCCTGGGGTGAGAGTGTGCCGGTGTGCGGGACTCACGCTTTTCCCGAACTTGCTCGAATAAGGCGGCATCAATAATCGGGGGGACGCTGGTCTTGATCCATTCCGTCGCAGGTCTAGGAGTCTTCGCCTTAGAGTCGCGCATATTGGAGTAGTACTCACCCATATAAATCGGGTTCGCCAGAACTTTCTGTATTTGTTGCATACTCCAAGGTTTGCCGCGAAAAAGTAGCCCCTTGCCAGTTAGATAGCCTGCGATCTCCTTGCAACCCATCTGCTGACCTTCTAACCCATTGAGGTAAATCTCGAAGATCATCTTCACGATCCCAGTTTCAGATTCGTTTAAAGCCAACTTCTTCCGCTTACGTCCCCGACTGCCTGAAACATCGGTAGTAAATGATTGATAGCCATAGGGCGCAATCGAGCCGTTGAAGAATCCTTGACGAGCATTCTCTTTCATCGCTCTAGAAGTGTGCTTTGAATTTTCTTTGCTCTGATGCTCATCAAAGAGATTGATGATTCGACGCATCATCTCCCCACCAGAATCATCACTGGTCGGTTGCGTGATCGAAACAACGGAAACATTGTTCTTCTTCAATTTCCGTTCATAGACCCCGAAATCAATTCCATCTCGGAAGAACCTTGAAAGACTATGAATGATGATCGCCTCAAATGGTGAAGGTTTGAGCAGCGCATCACTAATCATCTGTTGAAATATTGGTCGCTTATCATCAGTGGCAGATGCACCAGGCTCGACATATTGTTGAACGACTAAGTGCCCGTTACTTGTTGCCCATTCGTGGAGTTGGCGCAGTTGATCGGGAATAGAGAGTTCATTCTCGGCTTGGCGTGTGGTAGAAACGCGAGCGTAAAGCGCAACGTGCACGACTCTCTCCTTCCCTCGGAGCAGGCGCAACCGATTGTCCATGATCCTCACCGCCTGTCAAGGTCAAGCGTTGTGCTACGCAACCTTGACAGACGGCTTCAGATCACAATCTTGCTGCTATCCCTGCTTAGGCAGAATTGTCTGCCCCTGATCTTCTGGTTCTGCTTCAAACTCATACAACTTTTGCCACACTTCTTGGAATATGGATTTCAAGAGAGCGATCTCTTGAGCAGGTATCACTTTCCCCTTTGTAACTTTGTACTTGATTTCTATGCGTGAAGGATCGAACACTCATTCGGGCACCTCCTTGCTTGCATAAATATTCCTGCCCTTTCCGTCCCTCTCCTTACCTGAAAACGCGAGTTCCAATTCCTTTTCGAACCCACTCTTGCCTAGTTCATCCAGGACAACGTTTCGAAATGCCTCAAATTGAGCATCGCCCAAACCCACCCGAGCAGTATCCAGAATGCGCCTTTTGTGAGCTCCGAGCAGTGTCAAAAGTTCCGCTTGCATGGGATCGTTCACCATTCCCCCAAACGCATCTCGTTCATGCGCCGTTGCACGTCAAAGTCCCAAGTGAGGGGATCGTGAATGCGCTTCAACTGTCGAGACAGGTAGAACAGGGCCTTATCCAGCGGGGCGGGTGTTGAATTTGCTTGCAAACTACGGATTGCAGCAATCCGCTTGAGATAGCCATAAACGCTGATCGTGATCCGCATGAAGCGTTCATCTAGTAAAGCATCCATATTGAGGTCATGTTCTGCGCCAAGACCAGGAAGTTGTTCTACTTGTTCTTGCAAATCAATCCACAGCGGATGAAGTCCCCATCGTGATCTATTGCTATCAGCAGACTTCAAACATAATCTGGTGTGATCATTAACCAGGAATCTAAGTAAGTCACCTTGATTGATGTGCAGATCGCTAACAGTCTTGATCCCATATTTGCGAAGCCACTCTTTACGTGCCTGCCACTCGATCCGCCAGACCTCAGTATCGCGCCCCCACAGTTCATAAAGCCAAGTCTTTGAACTGCTCTCAGTGATTTCATCAGTCTTGTTATAGAAGCGGAGAACCAGATCCCCTTCACCTAAGCGAAAAGTCTGAACCACCTGGTTCTTTCGATGCTGATTATCTTTAACAAAATTCGAAACGAAATTGTCTTCATCAAAATCAATGGCAGGAAGGTGATAATCGAACGCGTAATCCATTCGAGAGACCTTTTCATCAAGATACAGCTCAAGCCCGACCGACTTAGCCCAACCTAGAAATCGTTGATGTAGGCCTTCCATGCCCTGATGCCAAAGGGCGATACTACGAAAAGTGACAAAGAACGATGGCCAATTGGATTGACCACACTGAACGCTAAACGCCTCATTCTCCAACAACAGGGGATAGCCACTCCTGGTTCCATGAGAGGCAAGCAGGAAATCTTCCGAACCAAGCCTCACCAATCGAGGATTGCGGGACTTAGACTCCCTCAAACTCTCCTTGATTGCTTCAAGTCGATCAAAATCAAAAGTTGCACCTCGACAAGGACTCAAATAGTAGGCAACTTCAACCGTGTCATGTCCTGACATGAGGAAGGAAGAAGTTGTGGGCATGACTAGTCCTAAGGAACGGGATGAAGTGAAATACTGAGATTGAAGATAGGTTCGAAGTAACGCCTACCCTCAAGTTCCTTGAAAATCTCATTCGATCTTTTGCGGAATAGCCCTCTGATGCCTTGAGGATCTTGAAACTCATTCCCTTTCAAGCTCTCCGGATTAAGCGGAAGCCGTGACTCCAGATCCATCAAACTCAAAACAAGCAGATCAGTCACGATGTCGGTTCGATTCTTATGGGGGTATATCTCGCAGAGGGCATCAATCTGCGCGAGGATGAAATTGGGCAACCTAAACGAAACTTGGGAGGTGGCTACTCGACTCTTTCGACTCGATCCCCAGTCCTCAACCAAATTCGATGTATCCATTTTGACCCTCCAAGATTTCGAATAACTGTAACCCAACCGTAAACCAGCCGTCAACCACCCTAGAGGATTGCCCCATATGTCAGTTTTATGTGGTTTCTGTATTCACAGCCCCCCGTGTTACTTGAACGGGGGGGATTCGGGAGTTGGCAGTTTTTGGTCACTGATGTTCAAATCCTCCAAGACGACGGTTCTCGGCGATCTAAACGTTAGTCTTTGCCCATGTTCCAAATTTTGAAAGTTTCGAAATGACGGACTCTGGAATCTCGACCAAGCGAAGGTTCTATGCGAACCCGCCGGTGGTCGAGGCGATAGCCAGATTCAGTTTTTCAGCACCCATGAAGTGGGATGTCACCACTCCGGGGGTGCTTTTTGAACGAGTGAAGCATTTGTATCCTGCACAACCCGAAGTTCGAAACACTTTTCAGGCTGGGATAACGACCGATCAGACCGAAGGGCAACCGTCTACTGCCAGTTTTGCATTCAATGCGAGTCCTCAGGAAATGCTCTTCCACAACTCTTCACGAGACAAATTGGCACTGATTGGTCCGGTCACACTCTCAGTTCACGGCGTACCCCCTTATGAAGGCTGGGAGCCACTTGAAGGCAGACTTCTAGAAGTATTCGAGTTGATTAAAGATCTGTTGCCAGAGGGAGGTCTCATATCTCAGTGCAGTATTCGCTACATAAATCGAATAGAACTGCCAGCGACCGTGAAGAACCTGGACGACTACTTAACTCTTTCATTTAGCCTCCCTGCAACACTGCCCCAAGATAGGACAAGTTTTTTTAATCGTATTGAACTTCTATATCCAGAGGGCGACGCTTCTTTGGCTCTCACATGGGCCTCCGTGGTAGCACCGGAAAACCATTCAGCCTTTGTGCTAGACCTTGATTTGACTTCCCCTCTTGGGGAAAGGATGAATCTAGAGAGTGGCATCAGAAAATTAAGAATGCTGAAAGAGCGTGAGACCGTTGCCTTTGAAGGTTTGATCCTCGATCGCCTGCGGGAGGAGTTCGGTGAAGTTGGTGAGTAGCACTTTTCAGTCACGTTCCGTGTCAGATATTGGCATTGGCCTTATCGCAACCTTGGTAGCCTTGAACGGCGTTTCCAGTTCCACACCTTCGATTTGGTCGCAGGATTGGCACGCTGTTGAATCAAGACCTCGTGAACCCGTTCTGTTAACCATGGCACAAAAGATAGATTCGCAATTGCAGGCCTACAAAATGACTCTGATTAACCATATTCTGCCTGAACTAGATGCTAACTATGTTTTCTCGAGAACGCCCAAGAGTGTCAAGACGTATACGGTTGTAGCGGTAAAGCGTCCACGCGTTATTCGAATGGCAGAAACCCAGGAAGAAATAAGGGCTTTCCTCGGCGCAGGAAATGTCTAATTCTTGGTTTGAAGTCATAAATCAATCAGTTCTAGAACAAGGCGACCTCATTACGGATTGCAAAATCTTTCGTCCAGTCCATGCCGAAAGTCAGAAAGACGACAGTGTTGTTACTATCGCAGAAGAGATTCACGATGTCATAATTCTGACTCAGACTTGCGATATAGAAAACCGCAATGTCGAAGAAGTTCTGGTTGCAAGGGTAGTTACCTACGGAAACCTAATCGCCGAATTTGGCGGAGCCGATATTAGAAGATCCAGAACGTACCGGAAAACCGCATTGGATAATGTGATTCCCGCGTACCTACTATTGCAAGAAAGAACTATCCCGCCAATCCTTGAATGGTCCTTGGTTGACTTTCATAACCTTTTTACCATTCCAAGATCACTTCTGTCCGAAATTACGTCCGGAAAGGGCGACAGGCTTCGTTTGGTTCCGCCCTATAAGGAACATTTAGCCCAGAGTTTCGCCAAGTACATGATGCGGGTCGCGCTGCCAGCCACACTAGATGCTTTTGAGAGTTTTAAACCTTAATGTCTCTGTTTGCACATGATCATTTTTTTGGTTGTCACTTTTCCTGTCATATTTAGGTGTGACGTCATATTCTGGGACCATGACATACGTACCTCCAGTTGCGGTTATAGAAAACGAAACGAATAACATCACTATTGATGCGATTGCCAACGCGTTCCGAACAAATTTTGGAGGCGTGATTACGAAGGCAGTTAATGACGCGCTGATTGAAGCAATCAGAGAAGCGGCTCCAATTGCTAAAGCGGCGGAATCAAGGTTGGCTGATGTTCTATTGGACAACTCCCTGAATCAGGACATCGAGAGTGCCGTGCAGAATGCGATACGCGAGACAGCGAGCAGAATCTCCACGCCGGTTATCGTGCCAGAAATCGAAATCAAGGCTTTCTGAACTGCAAAGCCGGTGTTCATGGATGCTCGAACACTCCAGAAGACTCTGGAGATGGGACGCATAGTCAAAATACGAATAACAGGTATGTCTTACTTATGCTCGTACCGGCACATTTGCGACGTGAGGCTATGGGATAAATATGACCAATTCCCAGTGCCCAGTTTCATCCCTTCGGGCGCGCATTTTCTTCGGTTTCTATTTCACTGGCATTCCTACTCCGAGTCACGATCCTATGTGGCATAATGAAATCACTCTAGATTGGCAGACAAAAGACCCGGCATAGTCTGGGTTTTTTGTTTTCCACTGAGGTGTTTTATGAACATCATGAAATTCCCGGTAACTCACTCTTTCCCGATTAGTTCAAAAATGTCCACGCGAAGGTAGGTGTGGTGTAATTGGGAACACGCTGGTTTTTGCCAATCTAGAGTTGCGGGTTCGAATCCCGTCGCCTGCATCGCAGTCCTAAAGTATTTCGATGGTCAACTGGCATCGACCAAGAGTCGAAATTCTTTAGGCAAGGGCTCCGAGAAATCGGAGCCCTTTCTATTTCGCCCATTCAAAGGTGGTTTCCCAGTACCCAGTTTCATCCCTTCGGGCGCGCACAAGCTTTGTATTAGTTCGGCTGATCTTTGACATAACAGTTCCGGCCTTGGTCTCAAGGCTTGGGCTAAAGGACAAGATACGTCCGCAAAGGAATTGCAAAGACTGGAACGTCTGCCGATAAAGAATGATGGCCCAGAGACGAGCACAGCTAGTGCAAAAACAATCTACTTTACAAATCCTTTAGGTTAATTATTAAAAAGCCCGAATGGGGCGCATTGGTAAATGAGTGGTTTTGAAGTGAGTGTATTGATTATTGGAGAGAAAATAGTGAATCCACGCATTACTGACGTTAGTTTCAGAAGAGGACCAATAGACGGATCCAGATGATCCACAACTTGTGCAGGTTTGGGAAAACCCACCGCCAACTATGGATTGCTGTAAGAATAGCGCATGCAATTCATCTTTCGATGGGAGGTACCAATCTGTTTTACCGCCTCCGTGATAGGCATGTGCCAAGACTGCCGCTCCAGAGGTGCAATGTGCCAGCATCACATTCGTGTTACCTCGACCTCCACCGATTGACGTTACTGTGGCATGGAGGAAAGTGGTGTAATTGTTGCACCAAGCCACTCTCGGATCGTGAACAGTGTGGTGCCACCCCTTTGGTGCCGCCTCTAAACAGCGACCCCACCTCTGAAGCGAACCAGCATCATAGAAAATGATTCCGCCACCTGGACCCGTTTTGCCGATCACGCATTGAACAACATTCTTGGCCGTTGTTTTGTCGGTGTCGGTTGTACCGCTGGCCGTCGGCGTGGGAGCTTCAATTGCAGGCGAAGGTGAAGCGGTGACAATTTGCCAAATCAATTTCCCCCCTTCATTCACACATCTAACTTGGCCCATTGCAGATGCTGCTGTCGCGCCTACTTCTTTGCACGCACTACCTGTCAGGATGTCGTCCGCGTTCGCCAGTGGCAGAAAGTTCCAAGTCAAGATGAGCCCGAAGATTGCGACAAGTGACACTCGGCTCTTCATAACTCGCACCCTAGACCCAATCGACACGTCCGTCATTAACTATTTGCAATACTTCTGCTTTAGCGCAATAGCTTTCCTGCCCCTCTCAAACTTGTTGAAGTATGGCGCTTGACAGAGAAGATTGCCGTAAGAATGCCAAAATCGAGTGCTCAATACCAGACTTTGATCAACTCTTCGGGCAAACCAAGAAAGTGAAATATTGGAACTTGAAAATGGCCTTCAAGTTCGTGACAGGTCGCATCCTTACTAGAAGCTAATCTATTTTGCCAGGTCGTTAGAACTCTCCCAGCGCTCAGTTTCATCCCTTTGGGCACGCAAACTATAGAACAGGCTTATACATATCCAGATGGTAAGCGAGGCGTATAACTTGCTTCTAACTTTTCAATCTCCTCTGAAGTAAGCGAAATATCAAGCGCTGCAATAGCGGCAGCAAGATGATGTGCCTTGGTTGGCCCAACTATCGGCGAGGCCACCATTGGATTCTTCAAGACCCAAGCAACTGAAATTTGTGCCATCGGGACTCCACGCTGACTGGCGATCTCTTCAACTACGTCGATGATGGCCTTATCTCCATCACCGTAGTTCCGTTGAGCGACCGGGTCATGATCGGAGCGATGAGTTTGCGTTCCGAAAGGTCGGGCAAGTCGGCCCTTTGCAAGCGGACTCCACGGGATGCTGCCGATGCCTTGGTCCTTCAGTAGCGGGAACATCTCACGCTCCTCTTCGCGCTGGGTGAGGCTGTATTGATTCTGCATCGAAATGAATCGCGTCCAACCATGAAAATCCGCTGAATATTGCATCTTGGAAAATTGCCAAGCCCACATCGACGATGCACCGATATATCTTGCTTTCCCAGCCTTGATCACATCGTGCAAGGCCTCCATTGTTTCTTCCACCGGAGTATTCGGGTCAAAGCGATGGATCTGATACAGGTCTACATAGTCGGTACCTAGTCGCTGCAGAGAAGCATCAACTTGCTCCATAATGGCTTTCCGAGACAATCCCTCGCCGCCAGGACCGTCATGCATTTTGAAATTCACCTTGGTGGCAAGAACAATTTCTTCTCGCTTGGCGTACTTTTTGATAGCTCGACCAACAATTTCCTCGGACGTTCCTATTCCGTAGATATTTGCGGTATCCCAGAAAGTAATTCCCAGATCTAAAGCCTGGCGAAAGATAGGTTCAGCCTGCTCATCGTTTAACGCCCATTCATTGAAACCTTTGGACGTATCGCCAAAACTCATACATCCAAGAGCGATACGGCTGACCTTTAGACCTGATCTACCTAGATATGCGTATTGCATCTGTAACTCCTGGCTGAATCGATGCTGGTGTTTGTGCCACTCTAACCTCAAGGTAGCCAATGATTGCTGACAGGATCAAGGCCAAGGTGGAAAGTCTCCTCCGTTCGGCGTGGACCTTACTGTCAGAGAGGGAGAGTCCACGAGTACGCTCGCATTGTGGTGGCCAAAAATCAACGCACGGGCGCCAAGCGAACTCGCCGACAAATCTTCTGGGAACGGCTGTTGGCCAGCACAGTTTTGCTGTACACCGTGGGAGCGACGTTCGTAGTCTGGCGCACCCTTGGAAAGTACGGTGTGAACGTACTGCTGTTTTTCATCATCGATGGAATAACTTCGTGGACCTATGGAATCGCCACCGCGCGGCTAATCGTGAGTGCAATCAAGCGCGAATGGAAAGCAGTACGAAAGTGGGCTTGGGCATCCGCTATTAGTTTCGTTACTCCCCAGATCTACATTCTTGCCTCAGCACGACGTGCTCCGCGTGATGTGTATCTGATCGTAATTGTCGTGATCACATTCCTAATTCTTCTGGCAGCCTTAACCATCCTTCTCCAAATTAGGAGATCGAGAAGAGCTGCTATGAATGCTCCCGAGTAGTTATTTGAGATAAGCCCTTAAGATGCGATTTTTCGTGTTACTTTACAAGGCATGTCTAAATTTCTAGCTTTGAATATCTCCGTATCAGAGGATGGGTTCATGGCTGGTGCAAACCAATCGGAGACCTCGCCACTCGGCGAAAATGGAGAACTCCTTCATTCTTGGGCGTTTGCAACACAGGCTTTTCAAGAATGGCATGGGCAGGTGGGTGGAACATCTGGGATTGACAATGATTTCATCCGGCGTGGATTTGAAAATATCGGCGCCACGATTATGGGTCGAAATATGTTTGGTCCGATAAGGGGCGCTTGGCCAGACGACAACTGGAAGGGCTGGTGGGGACCGAATCCGAGTTTCAGACATCCCGTTTTCGTTCTGACTCATCACCCTAGAGAGCCAATAGACACGGGCAATGGGACAGTTTTTGTTTTCGTCACTCAGGGAATTAATCAAGCTTACGAAATGGCTCAACAGGCGGCGGCTGATAAAGATATCCGGATCGGTGGTGGTGCCCAAACTATTCAACAGTTTATGGAATCAGGATTATTGGATGAACTTCACGTTGCTCGAATCCCCATCAGATTGAGTTCGGGAGAAAAACTATTCTCAAATAGGGAGGTGCAACTAAAGTATTATCGTATCGCTAACTCAATTATTTCAGATTCCGTTGTTCATCAAACTTATCTAAAACTTTAAAATGAATGCGATCAAGAGATTCTAATCAATCAAGTTGTGTGCCGAGTTGTTCACCTAGTAGTTGGCCGAAGGTCAGTGCAGGTGTCACGAGCATTCCTGAGCAGAAACTGTTGCCACAGGTGGCGCCTGCACCGATTATCTCGCCGACGGCGCGCGCGACCTGTTCGTTGTAACGCACCACTGCAGCCGCGAGACCTTGCGGGTCGATACCGGCCAACGCAGCAAGTTCTTCAACTGTCTCTGCTTGATGCACACCAGCTCGCGTGTTGGACATCTCCCGAACTTGATCTGGATTGCAGCCGACGACCATCTCGTTGGGCCCGGTCGATAGGTCGAGCATCGCATCGTCGAAGACGGTCCAGAACGTCTGCTGCGGGATCGTGGTTAGCGCTCGCTCTTTCACATCGATGGATGGCTCGTCCTCGGTGACCCACCGTCGGCCCTCGGCGTTGACGTAGATCTCAAGTGGTGGCCGCTCGCTCGTCGGCAACTGCCGGTCCGACCAGTTTGCCCGCCCAGGCCGCTTGGGGTCGGGGAGTCCGCCGAAAGACGGCAGGTATGTGCCCTCGCCCTGTAGTCCGGCACCGATCGCTCGGCCTAGGTGGATGCCGTCGCCGGTCGAAGTTCGAGAGGCGGCAGAGACCAGCTTGGAACCTTCGAGTTCTTCGAAGAGCTCGGGGTCAGCGGCAAAGCCACCGGTGGCAATCACAACTGACGCGGCATCCACGTCGATCTCTTCACCGGCTCTGAACGTCGAGACTCCACAGATTCGCCCTTCAGTGTTCCGACGGATCTCGGTCACGGGTGCATTGGTCCAGACGGTGATGTCGAATTGGGTGCGGGCCCGGTCGAGTTCGGCCTTGAGCACTTCGAGGATCGATAGGCCTTCGTCCTTGTCGTAGTAGGTGCGTGCCACCCGATACGGCTCGTGTCCATAAATGATCTGTGGAGTCTCATTGGCGAAGGCGAAACCTCGCTCGTCGAGCCAGTCGATTCCGACTCGTTCAATTCTCCAAGCCAGGCGCGCAAATCTGGGGCGACTACTCGACTCCGCAGAACTATGGCCATTACGCGCTCAACATCCGGGTGCCTGAAATCCAACCTGCGATCGCACGGATACGGGCCAATGGCGGGAGCGGGAAGTCCACCCCCACTTACTGGACGGTCTCGCCCGATCTATCGGCTTGGGATTCCCTCTCCTATGACCCTGACGGGGTAATCCTTGACTGCTTCAAACTCGAAGCAGCAGAAAGCTCACTGATGGCTGAGTACGACGGCGAATGCTCGAAAACATGGAGGAGTTCTTCAAACTTCCTGCGGGGACTGCTCTGCACAACATCAACATGGTCATGCCCGGTGATTCCACTGCGGGGCGCCTTGAGATCGCACAGTACGTCGGGTTCCCTGGCAACTCCCAACGCGACGTCCCAGTCCCACCCAATCTCGGTCTGCTCTCTGCCTCGATGGAGACCAAGGACCTGGACGAGACCATCAAACGTCTTCACAGCATCGGTACCGAGCCGGTTAGCGAACTGGTCGAACTCGAAATGGCGCGGACTCGGCCGAGTCCGCGCCAGGGCCTATTTCGGTCCGGGCGATGAGGTCCTCGAGTTCTTCGAACTAGCGTGACACTCACCCGCGTCGCGCTCGTTACGGGGGCTGGCTCAGGGATAGGGCGTGGGGTCGCCCTATCCCTGAGCCAGCCATCAGTACCACGTTGTTTGCGCCGGGACGTCGGCTCGACCAGGTCGAGGCCACCGTCACGGCCATCGGACTCGAAGGTGGTTCGGCCGAGGCGGGATCACTAGATGTCTGCCGCGCAGAGCGAACAGGATTGGCGCGAAACCATCGACATCAATCTCACCGGCGTCTTTCTCTGTTGCCGCGCGGCCATTGCCGTGATGGCGGAGCAGGATCTGGTCAACGACACTCGCGGACACTTAGTGAGCATCAACTCAGGTGCCGGTGTCCACGGTTTCGCTGACGGAGCGGCGTACAGCGCCGCCAAGCGAGCACTGTAGGTGACCTTGTCGCCTACTGCGTCTCAGTGCCCGGGGCTGCGACTATCGACCGGATTGATTTCGGCCAGTTGCAGCATTGATCGGACACTCTTTTGATCTAGTGCCCTAGTGCCCTAATCTCAGTCCAGTCTTCCCGGACGATTTCCAGGGAGCCAGAGGCAACAGATATGAGGGCGAAGAGCGATGAGCGAAAGAAGTTCCTTCCGGGACTGGCTCGGCTTCAAGGGCGCAGATGAAACCGCACCGAGTTCAGTAGAACGCATCCGCGAACTTGAATCCCAACTCGCAGATCTTCAATCCCGTCGCGATATCACCTCGTTGAGCCAAGAAGAATTTGAGATTCTCGCGACAGAGACCGCGATGACGATGATCAAGTCGGCTCAAGCGCGCGAGGCGAAGGCAAAGTCGCTTTCAGATCGGATCCTCAACGAGAGTGCGCGCCAAGCAAGAGCGACGGTCGAGGACGCCGACCTTAAAGCCAAAACTGTACAGTCGACCGCCGAATCGCGTGGACAAAAATATATTCAAGAGGCAGAAACTCAAGCCTCTTCGGTCATCTCTGCGGGCAAACTTCAAGCAACACAAATCGTTGAGGCTGCACAACGTGATGGCGAGCGCCGAATAAAGGAAGCAACGCAGAAGGTCGGCGAATATCGTCAATGGCTTTCTGGGGTTGTTTCTGAAACAGAGCGTCTTCACAAGATTCAAATTCAATCGTTGTCTACGGCCGAGAACGCGATTCTCCAATCTAGGAGTCAATTGGAGTCTGCCTTTGATCGACTCGTCGAACTTAAGAAGAGCGTCGTCGGAAACTTGAATCCAGATGACTCTGTGGCAAACCCAATGCTGGTTCCGGTCCCCGAAGAGAGCGTAGACGAGACTCGCGATGAGCCGATGGCACCACCAATTTCGCTACTTTCCTCTGATGGCATTAAGAGAGTTGTGAAGAGAACTGCCGACAGCCCTAAGTAATTCTGATGGCAGCTAAATCCAATGTGCGCTATATCCCTGCGATCGATGGGCTACGCGCTATCGCGGTGATCGCGGTTGTTCTCTACCACTTAGGTTTTGCTTGGATTCCCGGCGGATTTCTCGGGGTTGATCTCTTCTTTGTTATTTCTGGGTATGTCATCACTCGCGTGCTGCTCGAATCCATTCGGCGAAGTGGAGGGCTGGATTTACGAGGTTTCTATATCGCACGTGCGCGTCGCCTGCTTCCGCCGCTGGTCTTCATGGTTGTGACTACAGCGCTCTTTGTCGGAGTCTGGGCCCCAGCACGCATCAAACAATTTCTTATCGACGTTCCTTTTCTTTTTACCGGCACAATGAATTGGTGGTTCGTCTATCGCCATCAGGACTATTTCGCAACGATTGGGCGGCCATCGTTGCTTCAACACACATGGTCCCTTGCCGTTGAATCACAGTTCTACCTTGTGTGGCCGCTAATTCTGCTCCTCGTCCTACACAGATACGGCAGGAACCAAATTTCTCATGCGGCCCTTGCAATGGCGGCCATCTCTGGTTCCCTGCTACTACTCCTGTCAGTACGTCTCCATTCATCCGATGTTCAGAGCGTTAGCCATATTTATTTTGGTACTGACACACATAGCGTCGGTCTATTTCTGGGTTCTGCCCTTGCAGTCAGCTGGGTTCCCGAGCATTTGAGCAACAACATAAGCCGAAGAGCTCGTAATTTCATTGATAGCGTTGGAGTGTTTGGACTGCTTGGGTTGATCGCAGCATTTCTCATAGTTCAAGAGAGCAATGCCACTCTATATCGATTTGCATTCCCATCCGTCAGTATTTTTGGCTGTCTTGTTATCGCCTCAGTGGCCCACCCTTCCTCACGCCTTGCATCCATGCTGAGTTCGAAAACTATCCTCTGGATCGGGGTTCGCTCTTATGCAATTTACCTATGGCACTGGGTCATTATTCAAGTTACCCAGCCGAACTTGGATATTACCGGGTCACTTTGGGCACTTGACCCGTTACGGATTCTGCTCACTCTTGCATTAGCTGATATTTCTTTTCGATGGGTTGAGTTACCAACCAGAAGCCGTGCGGTTGAATTATGGTTCCGAGGTTTGAAATATCGCACCAAAGCAGTTCGTGTTCGACAACTCACTACGTTGATCACAAGCCTGGTTGGCATCCTGATAGCAACATCCCTTGTGAGCGCGAATGCGATTTCACTAGGCGAACGTAGTCAAATTTCTCTTGAAAAAAGTCTGGCACAAGATATTTCCGCCACAAGTACTCCCACTAGCGCACCTCAGGAAACCGCGACACCGCTGAGTACGGGAGCACCGGCTAAGAAAGCGAGCGGGCTCTGGGTGATTGGTGATTCAGTAATTCTTGGCGTAGGCCAAGAACTTGGCAAGCAGCAGCCCATAGCGTTGGTCAACGCTCGAGTTGGTCGCCAAGTCGAGGAACTCGTCGGGGTAATCGAACATGACAAGGCCAAAATGGCGAACGCCACGATTGTTCTCGATTTAGGAAACAATAATCGTCTTACTGAATCTCAAGTGGCGAAGGTTTTTGAAGCGATAAGTAACCAACCCCGGAGCATCATCGTGAATACTGCAGTGCCACGTCCATGGCGCGACAGCAACAATGCTCTGATTACTCGTTTTGCCCAGAATGCTCCTCGAACCACCGTCGTAGATTGGGGTGCTCTTTCAGAAGGTCATCCGGAATATTTCACACCTGATGGCGTCCATCTTGAACCCAGTGGGATCTCTCGGTATGTCAACGCAATCTTGTTGGCGTTGAAAAGTTAAAGAAAGCAGCACCTTTACGAAAATGTGCCTGGTAGACCGAACGATTTAGCGGCAACAACCTGGCCTTGAGGGTAGACGCCTGACACGCGGAATGAAGTCCAACCCGTTGAGCTTCTCTTGGTCAGGGTGAGTGAATGTTTCGTTGGCGAAACTTCGGAGAGCATCGTCCATTTGCTACCGTCCGCGGAAATCTCCAACTTGTACCCAGTCAAACTTTCAGATGTATTGGGCGGCGTCCAATAAATGGCGATTCCGGAGGTTGTGTAGTGCGCGACGACTCCTTGCGGTGCCTCATACGTTTCTAAAACCGGCGCAGGCGTGTTTGCGCGTGACACCGATGGAGTCGGAACTGGCGATGACGACGGCGATAATGGGGTGGCAGTGGAAGTGGCAATTGCGCCAACAGTATTGCCGGGTGTGGTGCCATTCGACTTAGCCCAGAGAATCAAGGCGATCGCAACAAGAAGACCAATAATTGAGTAGAGGATCGGAGTTATCGGCTTTGACCTCTTTGCAGCAAGCGTTTTTGGCGGTGCCAATGGATCAAAATTTGGCATAAAACTTAGGTCAATCGAAGAAGTGAGCAGGTCGTCATTGTCCTCTATCGAGGCCACAATCGCTCCTTGGTCGGGAGTACGTGGTCCGGCGAAAGCCGCCATCCGGAAGCACAGATGGCGCGCAGAGAATCTCCGGTTAGGATTTTTTCTTATCCTGCTTCTTGATTCGCTTCTCTTTCAACGTGAGCTTGGCTTCCTTCTTCTGATTCGCATTGCTCTTCTGTTCTTTGTTCGCCATTTCTACTCCCATCTTGGTGAGGGTTTGATGTTATCGTCGAACGTAGGCAATCTCCTAGACGGCTCTCCCCGCGCCGGGCTAATTCCCTAGGTAGAGACCGAGGTTCCACCTCGACTCTCAGCGACAAAAGCTAGACTCGGCCACAACCCTGGGGAATAACCCCCTATCTTGGGGGTTCGCGAATATAAGTTCGGAAAGTTGCCCTATCCAAGAAATTTGGCGCTTCTAAACCGACCCCCCAAAGAAGAAAGTCGTCAAGCCAGTTCACAAATCCAAACCGACACCGACGCCGAAAGAGACCACTACAGCTTCGCCTCCACTCGAATCCCTGACTCCTATCAAAGCCAACAACAAATCGGTCTTACTCCAAGCGGGCCCTCGCCCCTATTAGCGTGAAAGATCAAGACGGCGTCCTTTCCATTTCGTTGCGGTAGCCAATAATCTCTCTCTTCTGGCGATAATCGAAGGAGCAGCGATGGCTACCGACGCGAAGTGCACGTTTGAAATTACTGGATGGGACGAGGAGCCCTACGAAGATATCGAAGGAAGTGCAAAACTCACCAAAGCAAAAGTCACGCAGACATATTCAGGCGGCATTGAAGGCACAGGCAGCATTGAATACTTGATGGCTTACACGGTTCATGGCACAGCAACATTCGTCGGTGTGGAACAGGTCTCTGGCGCAGTCGATGGCAAATCTGGCACCTTCGTCATCCAGCACATTGGTACTTTCGAAGATGACAAGGCATCCAGTTCCTGGTCAATCGTGGCGGGATCAGGCACTGGTGATCTTGCAGATCTTCGCGGCCACGGTAACTATGTGGCCGGTCATACTGGTCCTGCTCAAGTTACGTTCACCTACAACTTCGAACCTGGGGCCTAAGAAATAGTTACGCGCCTGAGCGCCCGATATCAATTCTCCGCAATAGGCGGAAGAATCCTCCTGTGAAGGTCCGTTGTGCGGCGAGTGCTGACGCCGCGATCACGCTCGCCGCAGATTTTGCCTTAACGAGAATCTATGAGCAGTGGCGGACGAGCCTGGCCGCCCACCTAGTGCTACCCGGAGGTCGGTCCGGGGTGAACCTTGCGACCACGATCTCCGCAGGTTTGAAAAAAGCCAGGCCGAAGGTTTTGCACCTCTGGTTTGCCGATGAGCGATTCGTCGAATATTCAGATCCTTACCGCAATGACACACCGATTATCGCGGCGTTCGAATCCGTCGGCTGTACGTTGATCGTGCACAGATACGGTACGCCCTCGCAAGCCAACCACTTGGTTGCGGCGGAGCGATATGGAGTAGAACTCAGAGCAACACTTGGTGATGAGCCTTTCACCACCGTCCTGCTGAGCATGGGCGAAGACGGGCACGTCGCATCCATCTTCCCAAAACGCGCCTACATAGCTGACGATGTGTTTGCGGTAACGGATGCCCCCAAATTGCCACCGCTGCGTATTTCCCTCTCCCTCAATCGTCTTGCTAAAACCTATGAGTGCCTCTTGCTTGCATTAGGTGAGAGCAAGATGGATGCGATCCAGGCCCTCCTCAGGAAGGACCCATCACTTCCGGCTACTCTGCTCGGGAGGCAGATATCTCTGATACTTATCACGGATCAACGGCTTGGAGACTATACAGATGCAATATGAAAATACTGCAATTACGACGAAATTAGGGGCGACCGCGTGGAACTTGTAATGGTTGGACTAGGGCGCATGGGCGCAAATATCGCTCGTCGACTCCAACGCCATGATATTCGAGTCTTCGTCTATGACGTCGACTCCAGCGCCATCAAACGGATGAGCGACGAAGGTTTCACCGGCATCGATGATCTCGCGCAAATCAAGACCTTGGTGAAATCGCCACGAGTCATATGGGTGATGGTGCCTTCCCAGGTGACATCGGAGACGATCAGAAAAATCGCGGCTCATCTCGAGCCGGGTGACACGATCATCAACGGGGGCAATAGCTTTTACCGTGACGACATCGCAGATGCTGCTTGGCTTTCAAAGTCGAAAATCAATTTCGTTGATGTCGGAACCAGCGGCGGAGTTTACGGACTCGACCGGGGTTACAGTCTGATGATTGGCGGCGACAAAGCTGTTGTCGATCACTTGATGCCGATCTTCCAAGCGTTGGCACCTGGCGTCGAATCGGCGCCGAGAACCCCAGGCAAATCCGGTGCTTTAGAAAACGGTGAAGCTGGCTTCCTACACTGTGGACCAGTCGGCTCAGGTCACTTTGTAAAAATGGTTCACAATGGGATCGAATATGGAGCGATGGCCGCATATGCAGAAGGCTTGAATCTCCTTGAGAGCGCTAGGAACGGGATCAAACATACGACTGTGATCGATGGCAACGGCCAGACCACATACGACCTTGATCTGGCAGCGATCACAGAGGTCTGGCGACGTGGTTCAGTCGTCGCCTCTTGGCTTCTTGATTTGACCGCCGAGGCATACACGGAAGATCCGACTCTCTCTGGCTTCACCGGCGAAGTTGCCGATTCAGGCGAAGGACGTTGGACGGTAGAAGCCGCGATTGAGGCCGGGGTACCCGCGAATGTACTGAGCGCCGCCCTGATGGGTCGCTTCTCCTCGCGAGGGAATGATGTTTACGCAAACAAAGTGCTATCTGCCATGCGCAAGAAATTCGGCGGACATGTCGAAGCAAAATAAAGCGGCCACTCTGAAGAATGAAATGAGTCACCATGCGCGCTGATGTTCTAGTTCTCTTTGGCGCTACCGGCGACCTGGCGAAGAAGAAACTTTTCCCAGCCCTCTACCAGATGGAGTTACGTGGCGAACTAGGTGTTGATGTCATCGGTGTTGCATCCACCAAATGGGATCGTACGCAATTTCTAGCCAACGCCGAGAATGCGATTCGTGCTGCCATCCAGGAAATTGATGAGCCAGTTCTTACGAAATTGCTGAGTGAACTCTCATTAGTCGTTGGCAACTACGAAGATTCCGCTATCTACGCCGATCTGGCCTTAGCGCTCAAAGGGAAGAGCCTTCCAGTTTTCTACCTTGCGATCCCGCCGACCCTCTTCGAGCGAGTCACCGAAGGTCTGATGATCGCGGGAATAACGAAGAACGCAAGAGTTGTCGTAGAGAAGCCCTTTGGCCGAGATCTCGCCTCTGCCATCGAGCTGCAGGGCTGTCTTGAACACATCTTGCCTGAAGAACAGATATTTCGAATCGACCACTATTTGGGCAAGGAGTCGGTTGAAGATATTTTAGTTTTCCGTTTTGCGAACGCGCTCTTCGAGCCAGTCTGGAATCGCAACTATGTCGCAAGCGTCCAAATAACTATGTCCGAGGCTTTTGGCGTCGAAGGGCGTGGTGCTTTCTACGACGGTGTCGGCGCCACGCGCGATGTCCTGCAGAATCACTTGTTGCAGGTTCTAGCGATTCTCGCGATGGAACCGCCGAGCGATGGCTCGGCAACATCACTGCAAGATGAAAAGACGAAAGTCCTTCGCGCTCTCCGCAAACTAAACCCTGACGATGTCGTACGTGGGCAGTACGTCGGGTATTTGGATGAAGATGGCGTCGCAACTGAATCACGCACGGAGACTTTCGTAGCTGGCATCTTTCACATAGATAATTGGCGTTGGGCAGGTGTTCCCTTCTACTTGCGTACCGGCAAACAACTCAAGGAGAGCGCACTCGAAGCTGTGGTGGAATTCCGTCGCCCTCCTCGGATGCTCTTTGCCGGTGCTGGCTCAACCGAACCAGCGCCCAACCTCTTGCGTTTCAGATTGAGCAAGAACGACGGCGTTGATATCGAGTTGCAGGCCAAGGCACCTGGCCTCGATCTCGCTACGGTCCCAGTCGATCTCACGGTTGAATTCAGCTCAGCGCTAGGAATGCGGAAGGAAGCATACGTACGCCTGCTAGGGGCCGCCCTCGATGGCGATCACTTTAGGTTTACTCGTATCGATTCAGTGCTCGAATCCTGGCGTGTGCTTGAGAACGTGTTGGGTAACGAGCCAACGGTCTATCCCTATTTCAAGGGCTCTTGGGGCCCCGCACCAGCCGAGAAGCTGGTTCCCGCCGGCTGGTTGGCCATCAGCTAACCCTTCCCGCCGAGCGGTGGCTTCGCTCATGCCCAGCGGTGGCCACGCTCACCCCGAACGGTGGCCACGCTCACCCCGAACGGTGGCTACGCCATTCTTGAAGGATCGGAGACGTGATATCATGTGATATCACGGAGGAGAAAATGGTGGATCTACTTGTAAGAAATGTTCCTTCTGACGTCGTCGCTGCGCTCGACGCGCGGGCCGCTCAATTGGGGATCTCTCGAAATGAATTCATGCGAAGGCGATTGAGTCAAGAACTCCAGCAAAATTATGAATCAGTTACTGAGGCACACCTTCGGAATCTGCTTCAACTCCTGCCGGATCTCGCCGACACGGACGTGATGGACGCTGCATGGCGGTAACTGGTTGGCTCATAGATAAATCAGCCTTGGTACGAATTGGAGAGAGTAGAGCTGTTGCGAAATGGGCCCAACGCATCCAATTAGGTCTCGTGCACATGTCGAGCATTACTCGGCTCGAAGTTGCCTACTCCGCGCGTTCCTCGAACGATCTTGAGAAATCATTTTCGGATCCACCATTGACGCACCTAAGAATTGAACCGCTCTCACCAGCGATCGAAGAACGCGCGTGGGAAATCATTCAATACTTGGCCAAGTGCGGTCAGCACCGAGCGCCTTCTATACCCGACCTCCTCATAGCTGCCACCGCAGAGAAGCGCGATTTAGTCTTACTTCATGTGGACAAAGACTTCGAGTTGATTGCGAAATTCACTAAACAGAGAATCGAACGTCTTTCGTAGTTCTGCACCATACTCGACGTAGTTCGAATCACTTCTTAATTTCAGACCACACTCTCCTCACCTCGAGCGGTGGCTTCGCTCACCCCTAGCCACAAAGTAGGGACTAGGAGTCCTGCAAAGTGGGGATTAGAAAAGCTGCAAAGTGGGGTATGCTACTCCTGCAAAGTGGGGCATACAAGACGCCAGGGCTTGGCCGAGACACAGCCCCTGAGGTTCAAGATTTGGGGAGTCACATGGAGTACCAACGCCGGGTCGTTGACGACGAGTTGACCCGTCTACTCACGTCCGCAGGTGCCATCGTCTTGGAGGGCCCCAAGGCCGTCGGCAAGACCGAGACCGCCAGCCAGCGCGCCGCGAGCGAAGTCCGTCTAGACGTCGACGCCAACGCCCGCGAACTAGCGAGGATCGACCCGGCACTTCTGCTCAAGGGGCCGGCCCCGCGTCTCATCGACGAGTGGCAAATCGAACCGAGTCTGTGGAACCACGTTAGACGTGAGGTCGACAACCGCAGGGGACTCACTGGCCAGTTCATTTTGACTGGCTCAGCGGTACCTGCAGACGATGCCAGCCGACATACAGGGGCGGGACGCTTCTCGCGGCTCAGGATGCGCCCGATGACCTTCTATGAATCTGGTCAGAGCACTGGAGATGTCTCACTGGTAGCGCTGTTTGCTGGTGAAAAACCCAGGGCCACCGACTCGGGTCTAACGATTCCCCAGGTAATCGACCGCGTCTGCATCGGCGGCTGGCCCGCCCTCTTTGAGAAATCTCCAGAAGAAGCGCAACGCGCGATGCGTTCTTACCTGGATGAAATCGCCAGGACTGACATTCAGGAGATGGATGGAGTCCGCCGTGACCCATCGAAAGTGAAACGTGTTCTGCGGTCGATCGCGCGAAACGTCGCGACCCAGGCCTCAGATACGACGATTGCCGCCGATGTGGGCGGGTCGGAGGGACCACTCGACCGCAAGACCGTCGCCAGGTTCCACGACGCACTTAATCGACTCATGATTATCGAAGACCTGCCGGCATGGACGCCAGAACTACGATCTCGAATACGACTGAGAACGGCGGCCACCCGTCACTTCGTTGATCCGTCTCTGGCCGTCGCAGCTCTAAATGCTTCACCAACCAAACTGCTTAAGGACCTCAACTTCTTCGGATTGCTCTTCGAGAGTCTTGTTGTGCGAGATCTACGGGTTTATCTTCAGAACTCCGGCGGCCGTCTTCTGCATTATCGCGACAGTGAAAATCTTGAAGTTGACGTAATCCTCGAGATGGAGGATGAACGGTGGGCTGCCATCGAGGTCAAACTGGGCACAAGCCAGATCGACGATGGAGCAAAGACTCTTCTCAATTTCTCCCAGAAGATCGATATAACGCGTAGCGGCAAACCCACATTCTTGGCTGTCGTCACGGCCACTGGTTTCGGATACAGACGTGACGATGGTGTTTACGTCCTCCCCATTGGCACACTCAAGCCCTGAACATGGCTGGAATCTTTGCGCCAATGGCTTCCCGATCGAGGATTACGCGATGAGGCGCTATGCTCAAAAAAGTCGACTAAAACAATCGAGGCCATTCATGTATTACCTAGTTGCAACAGAAAAATCATTCGATCAAGCTGCGGCAGACCTTGAGGCAGCGGTTAAAAGCAATGGTTTTGGCGTTCTCTATGTGCACGACTTGGGTGCCACGTTTCGCAGTAAAGGTATCGCGTTCGATCGAGAGTGCAAGGTTTTTGAAGTATGCAATCCAGAGCAAGCCGCAAAGGTCTTATCGATCGATATGCGTCTAAACATGGCGTTGCCCTGTCGCATCTCGGTCTTTACGGAGAACGGCAAAACCAAGATCGGTCTCATCAAGCCAGTACGGATACTCTCGGCGCTCTCTCTAGATCCTGATCTAATTCAGATTGCCCAAGAGATTGAGGACAAGACCATCCATATGATTGACGAAGCGAAGTAGTGGTCCCATTCCAATATGCGAGAGTCGACAAAAACCAGATTAGTTAAGGCGCTGCCGACTAAAGGTCCGCTTGTTTTCATGGCGGCTAGCACTCTCGTCAATACCTTTGGAAATGGTCTTTTCTTTACCATTGAGGTTATTTTTCTCACCCGTTCAGTTGGCTTAACACCCCATCAAGTGGGCTTTGGCTTTACTATCGCTGCCGCAATCGCCTTACCAATAAGCATTCCAGCCGGACATTTAGCCGACCGTCTTCGAATTCGAAACTGGGTGGCCGGCAGTCAGATCATTCAGGGAATTGCTGCTGCTTCATTTATTTTCATTCACAGTTACCCGGCTTTTCTATTCCTCACCATTCTTGTTGAGGTAATTGGAACTGGCACTCAAACACTACGGATGACTTTGATTACGAGGTTGAGTGGACCTGGCGAGGAGCGGGTGCGATTTCGTGCCTATCTTCGAGCCGTCACGAACCTGGGCATCGGTGCCGGAGCCGCCTTTGCGGGCATTGCGCTCGCGATCGATACCCGGACCGCCTACGCAACACTGGTGGTTCTCAACGGAATCACCTTTGTTCTTGCCGCACTTATTTTCCTAAAACTTCCCAATACCCCCATCGTGGCGGCTGAAGAGTCCGAACCGGTCACAAAGGGGCCAAAGTTCATTGCCTTACGCGATAAGCGCTACGTAACTGCCACCGTCCTCAATGGCATTTACTCGATTCACTTCGTCATTCAGGGAGTCGGAATACCCCTATGGATCGTCAATCACACCACTGCGCCACGCTGGACGGTCTCCGTTGTTCTCCTGATAAATACCATCGCGTGCGTCCTCTTCTCGGTGAGGGCAAGTAGGGGGACTGGCGATATTCAGCGTGCTGCCAGGATTTATTTCCGGGCCGGCTTATTCGTTGCTGCTGGTTGCGTGGTTTATTCATTCGCCCAGGGCATTAACTCGCTTCTTGCTACGACGCTGCTAATCGTCGGCATGCTTCTTCACGTAACCGGAGAACTGCTTGGTTCTGGTGCTGGGTGGGGTCTTGGCTTTGGGCTGGCTCGAGATGAACTTCAAGGTCAGTACCAGGGTGTCTGGCAACTCGGCTGGGGGATGGGCAACGTCATCGGACCAGCTCTCGTGACGTACTTAGTCATGGATCTGCAGAAGAGCGGTTGGTTCATAATGGCCTCCCTATTCGCCCTCACAACTTACCTATTCATTCCCCTCGTCCGCTCCTACCAAAAATAACTTTCCGCCCAGTGGTGGCTTCGCTCACCTCGAGTGGTGGCTTCTCTCACCTCGAGTGGTGGCTTCGCTCACTGCAAGGTGAGTCGTAAATCAGCGATTGTCGCCATGAGTAGGTGCGATGCGATCGGGGATGAGCGAAATCCGTAGCGTGTGTAAAACGTAATTGCGCGCTGGCTCATCGCGTTGATTACTAATGCACGCGCGCCAATGATCTCAGAGGCAGATAATGATCGTCTCACTGCATCGAGTAATAGTGCCCCGCCGATACCACGTCTTTGCTGCGAGGCGTCAACAGCCAATCGGGCCAACAGAATTACTGGTATTGATTCTGGGGAATTGCGTCGCAGTTGTGATGGCGCCAGTTCACGTTGCACAGAGCCGGCAGCGAGTGAATGGAATCCAATGACACGGTCGCCATCTGTTGCCATGTACGTGCGCGTCGCGTTTGAGAATTGATTTTGAATTGCGCGTCTCTTGAGCCACGCGTTCAACTCTTCAACGCCGCAATTAAATGCGTTTAGGTCGTAGCTTTTAGTTAGTGGTGAAGGAGGTGAGGTGCTCACGAGCTAAAGGGTGAGGCTTTCCTGGCCAACTCGTGCAACTCTGAAATTGGGGTCGGTGGAGCATCGAGTCTGGCGGTGAACTCTTCCCAGGCGCTCGCATCGAGTTCGAAAATTCGCTGATCGGCAAGAAGTTCGTTGGCCCGGGCCAACACCGCCTGAACCGAGAAGTCGCTGACGCTCTGCCCGAGCGTTGCGGCGGCGGTCTTGATGGCCTCCTCTTGAGTGCTGGTTACCCGCATGGCAAGCCGACGATCTTTAAGTGACGGTTTCATGGCCAAAGTGTACGCCTAATCGGCACACAGAACTGCCTATGGAGTTTTCTGGTGGTCTTAAAGTTGCATTTCTAGGTATTTCTACATACTTTTGCAGCATGACTGATTCGATTCGCGTGCCAATCACGATCGCCTCGCGCAAGGGCATTTCAGCGATCGCTAATCAAGCAAACGACCAACGCATCATCCTGACCAGTCACGGGCGCACTGTTGCCATCGTTGACGCACCCGAGCGATTAGACGAAGAAATACGCAAGATTCGCGAGAGTGCTCGTGCAGTCACAGAGTCAGCCGCCGAGGCGGTGCTGGCACGCCGTCCGGCTCAACTAGATCTTGAAGAACTCTGCACACGTTTACAGATCGATATAAAGCAAGTACGCACGCGAGCAAAGCGTCTTGCCTCAAGGTGAAACGCGGTTCTCATTTTCCAGATGATCAAGCCGGGGTTCTCTTTTCAGATATTTTCGTCGAGCAACTCACCGAGTTAAACATTAACGAACGTCGAAAAGTACTTTCTGAAATAGTTGCGCTCTGCCAAAACCCAGCTGGGAAGCATCCCTTTTCGCGTGCATTAAGAGGTTGGAACACTCTCGAAGTTCTCGATGGTAACAAGCGAGTCATCTATCGCGCTGGAGTTATTGATTCCGTCGCACTCATCGAGGTTCTTTGCCTGGGTCCCCGTAGCGATCAAGTGGTTTACGATTTCGCCGTCGCACTCATCGAGTCAGGTTTGCTGACGGGTGAAGAGGCAACGCAACTTTGGGATGCGCTCGCGTTGCTCGAAATCGTCGCTGAATCAGTAGGTTTAGACGGTTGGGATTTCCGCCCACCTCCCGCGTCCGATGGTCTAGTTAAATCTGCGGTTGCTGCAGGTGTTTTGGAAGAAGCGGTCGCAAAACTCCTATCCCAAGATGAAATTCTTGCTGCAATGAACGCATCGTGGTCTGAAGCGGGACCACCCAATATGGAGGTCACGTTAGAGGCGGCTCTGCAGCGCGCGCGTTTCAGTGTTTCTTACACTGCGCGCGAAACTCTCTTTGAGCAAAGTGAGAAACGTTGTGATTTACTCATGCCGCGCGCAAAAGTACGGTGCATCAGAAAAATTGGTCATCCAGGCCCGCATCGGGCAAAGCCATGAGAACGCGTGCTGCTGTTAACTCGGTCAGGAACGGCCAACGAACCTGACCGGAACCGCCCCTCGGCGGAATGAGAGTAGTGCAGCACTGCGGTAATTCCGTTTGACGGAAATGCCGCAGCAAGGGATACTCAAGATATGACTCCATCCAAAGGATTTCACGGTTACCTCGCGGTGCAAGGCCGGGGCACGGTTTCCCTGCCACCAGAACTGCGCAAGAAGTACCGGTTAGACCAGGCCGGAGCTCAAGTCGAAATCACCGAGCGCGCGGATGGCGTCCTGGAACTTCGTGCGGTCCTACCGATTCCAGCCACTGAGGCGTGGTTTTGGGAAGAGCGGTGGAACGTTGGGGAACGCGAAGTAGACGAGCACGTCCGCAAGGGTGAAATTAAAACCTTCGAGACAGTCGACGAGTTTGTGAAGCATTTGACCGACCTTGCCGAAGCTGAAGAGTGAAATACGAGATCACGCCGCGCTTTGATAAGGACTTCAAGGCTTTACCCAAGGAACATCAAGCAAGTTTTCGCGACCTTATGCCGAACTTCAGCGCAGCCTGCGATGCATTTTATAAAGATCCAGGTGGATTCATCTGGCCTTCGCGCTTACGAGTAACCCAGATGACGAGCGTGAAAAACATCTGGGAGATGACTTGGTCGTTCGCATCGCCTGACGGTCGGGCCACCTTCGAATTCGTCAATGCTTCTGACGGCGTTCGGGTGCGATGGCGGCGCATAGGTGATCACGGCATCTACCGCCAGCCTTAATTCCCTCGGCGTGAGCAACGCCACCGCTCGGCATGAGCGGAACCACCGCTGGGCATGAGCGAAGCCACCGCTGGGCATGAGCGAAGCCACCGCTGGGCATGAGCGAAGCCACCGCTGGGCATGAGCGGAACCACCGCTCGACGGAAAGGACGACGAAAAGGAAATGTCCGAAATGTCGCCTGGACGCGACAAATGGCCCGGTCAGGCGTTATACCTGATAGAGCGGCTCGGAGACGTCCGAACCCATGGCTCATCGGAGCAGCAAGTGTCGAAGCAGGCCACACCGACCACGGCTTGGACCGTCGGTGATCTTGGCGCTTTCTACACAGCCCACCGCAGTGAGATTCACACTCATGCGGCCCGCCTGCTCAAAGATTCAAACCGCGCAAATGACGTTGTTCAAGATGTCTTCTTAAAGTTCGTGCTCGCCGCTCCTGAACTTGAAAACAATGAGCACGCTCTCGCGTATCTTCACCGCTGCGTCGAGAACCAATGCAAAGACATCTTCCGCGCCGAAGGCCGCCGCCCAAACCTGGTCGTCCTCGACGAAGCAACCGCAGAAATTGAAGCTACCTGGTCCACCACTGATCCAGATGTTGCCGATGCAATGGAAGCTGCCGACGACGCCGCGATCATCCGCCAAGCCCTTGCGATGCTCCCAGTCGCACAACGCCAAGCTCTCCTAATGTGGGAAGTCGAGAGCGCCGACACCAAAGAGATTGCCTCTGCTCTTGGCATCGAAGAGAAGAACGTGCGCCACACTGTCTCGCGCGCGCGCTCGAACTTCCGCAAGATCCTCACTGATTGGGTCATCGACGAAGAGCGCGGCCTAACCGCTCTCGATCTCCTCTCGAGTACTTACAAGAAGGCCGCCGCTAACGCGAAGAACGCTGGCAAGATCGCCCTTGGTCTAGTCGTCCTTATTAGTGCCTTCCTCGGCTTTAACTCACTCGCTGCAAACCATGTCACCAAGAGCAAGACAATTCTCGCCACAGGTGTCTTGCCAAGCAGCACTCCGAGTAGCGCCACTAATACGGCACCCACTTCTAAGAACGATGGAATGGGCGCACAAACTACTTCCCCCAAATCGTCTTCGCCGACACCTACTCCACCGACAGCTACTTCAAAAACGTCTGCAAACGCGACGCCAGTCAAGCGCAGCACTCTTGCCAAGCCAGCGGCGAAAGCCTCGACTACTCAACTCTCCATTGCTCATGATGCACAGTCGTTCAAGGAGGCTCAGGCGAAGATCACCAATGCGTTGGTCCAGATGGCACCGATACGCTGGCCGGGACTTGACGCAAATGGCGTTCCTGAGGGCTTCACGGTCAACGATGGCGCGGCCTTTTCTGGCAGCGCGGTGATTAATCAAGACTTCCCAGTCCTAACCGTTCAGGGCACGGTGGAGAGCCACTCTGAGTTCATGACTCTCGCGGGGGCGACCAACGTCCTTCTTGACCAGACCGTCACCTTCAGTGGCGTTGGGGTCTCTAAGTACTCCGTGGATCCAAGCGTCCGGATTAAGGGCTCCTGGGTTGTCCTCCGAATAGCGGGCCAGAGCACCAAGATTGAGACTCTGGCCGACGGTTCTACGCTCATTACTTCGTGGATTCTCATAAATACCACCGATAACTCAGGTATTCTTATAGCGATGCCTGGGTACGGTGTAGATGCCGCCCGCCAGCCAGCAGTCATCACGATCCGACTGCACACCTCCAAGACAGGCCAGCCGATCTACGGCGAGGCCGTCCAAGTTCTAGACCCACTGAAGGGAAGTGCCTAGGATGAAAATGCTTAAGCGCTTCCGTGCAACCACAGACTCCTCGTCTTCTGTCCGGATGAAGACGAGGGCAGGTGCCGGAGAGTCACTCGTTATTGGTGAGTGGCCCCTTGGGCATCGAGCCGAATCGGGAAAGTCCCGAATCGACTTTGTTCCTTTGAAAGGACCAAATATGGCTAACGCCAAAACACTGCGCAAGCGCATCTCGCTTGTTGCAGCTACAGCGCTAGGAGTCGGCTTACTAGTCGCAACTCCTGCAAGCGCCGCAAACCTCGCCTCGTCCGCGGTGAACTCGATCACGCTGACGGCCTACACCGCTGCGCCGACTGTTGGTTCATTGGTGGCGGTCAACGCTGGTGCCGCGTTTACGTCCACAACTACCACTGCCGGCGACACTACAAAGTTCGTTGGCTACCTTTCTTCATACCCGTCTGGCGGGTTCGCACAGATGACTCCATCGGCCAATCTAGGTGCTGGAGGTGTCGGCACGGCCAACACTGGCTTCACAACTAGCGTCAGCGGTTCAGGACTTATAGAAACCGCGGCTGGTACGACAACCAACAGCGCTAGTACTGTCGCCTCGTCAACTACGGTGGGAATTGGAAGTTTCTCGTTCACCCCAACGGTTGCTGGGACTTACGTCCTGACCGTCTGGAACGACGCGGACGTTAATGGTGTCGTAAATATTGGTGAAGCAGTTCAGACCGTTACGATCACGGTTGCTGCTGTCACCACTTCCTCCTACTCATCTAACCTTTCGACTGCATTCATTGCTTCAGGTGCTGCCGCGGGTGTCAGTCCTGATGCTGCCGTAAGTGCTAACAAGACACCTACTTCGACTCAGGCTGGGAACATCACGGTCACCTTGAAGAACTCAAATGGAACCGCGATGAATGGTGAAACACTTGTAGCAACTGTTGCTGGTCCGGGAACTATTGGCATCACTGCATCGCCAACTACCTACAACCAAGCATCTGCAGGTCGCGCCCTTACACAGGCGTTGGGTGCTAGCAACAACATCGGTAACATCTCGGTCTGGCCAGATGGAACCTCAGGTGTCTCGACAATCACCATCTCGGTAACCGATGCAACCTCTGGCGCTACTACAGTGCTGGCGACTAAGAGCGTTACCTTCTATGGTGCGGTTGCTTCGATCACTCCGACGGTTGCCTCAAATCTGATTGCGGTTGGTGCACCTAACACTGCAACCAACACCAACACTGGGGCAATCACGGTTGTTGCTAAGGACGCAAACGGTGTCGTTATCCAATCAGGTACCGTTTACGCCACGTCGGCTACTGCCACCGTGGTCGGTGACAGTTACGCAGCGATCACCATCACGGCTGGTGTTGGAACTTACAGTCCAACTGGTCTTGCTGTCGGAACGACTGCGATCACCTTCACTGATGGATCAACTGCTGCCTTATCGACAGTCACCTCCGCGCCAAGCACGTTGACTGTTGCTTCGTCGACTCCTGCGTCAGTGAGCATCGCATTCGACAAGGCCACCTATGCACCTGGTGAGAAAATGACCCTCACCTTGAGCGCTACGGCTGCCAACGGTGCTGCTCTTGCCAACACAGGCACGAACGGCTACACCCTGCTCGGCAGTACCGGTTTAATCACTTCAACCAACACGACTAACACTCTGCCTACCGGTGCAACCGTTCAGTTGGTCAATGGCGTTGCCAAGTACACCGTCTACGCACCACTACTAGCCGGTCCAATCTCGGTCAACGGGACCTCAGCCCTCACAGGTACACCAGCCCTTACGGCCAGTGCAACTGTTGTCGGTGCTGCAACTGGGCCGACGGTTGACCCAGCCACTGCCGCCAATACTGCAGCAATCGCTGCTGTCCAGGCGTCCATTACGACTCTCTCAACGACCATTGCGTCGTTGGTTGCCTCGATCACCGCACAGATCAGTGCACTTAGTGCGCTCGTCAAGAAGATCCTGGCAACTGGGTCCGCACGTGGTGTGAAGTTGCCAGCTACGGGTCGTAAATAACAGCGCGATTTCAAAAAAATGCTGATCAGTGATTCGTGAAGCATTTATGAGTCTGTAATCTTCTGATTCAGATTCCATGGAACAGGGTCTCAGCCGCAACGTTGAGGCCCTGTTCTATTTACAGGTGGTCCATCATCATGGGTTCTGCGCTCATCGCTTCATGGATTCTCATAGATACCACCGATAACTCGGGTACTCTTAGGGCGATGCCTGGGTACGGTCTGGATACGACTCACCGACCGGCACTCATCACGGTCCGACTGCACATCTCCAAGAGTTGTGCCAGCCGATCCACGGCGAGGCCGTCCAAGTTCTAGACCCACTGAAGGGAAGTGCCTGAGATGAAAATGCTTAAGTGCTTCCGTGCTACCAAGTTGGAGCGGGAAAGTCCCGAATCGACTTTGTTCCTTTGAAAGGACCAAATATGGCTAACGCCAAAACACTGCGCAAGCGCATCTCGCTTGTTGCAGCTACAGCGCTAGGAGTCGGCTTACTAGTCGC